>Ga0194128_10000480_pt1 | contig 73213 bp, 63 predicted proteins | sample TA2KigCa65mmetaG_FD_148650 | JGI IMG/M metagenome (GOLD analysis project Ga0194128, IMG submission 148650) | Freshwater microbial communities from Lake Tanganyika, Tanzania - TA2015037 Kigoma Deep Cast 65m | ecosystem: Environmental > Aquatic > Freshwater > Lake | place: Tanzania: Lake...
CCAGCTGCCGCTCGAGTCGGCGCTGCCGCTCGAAAGACCATCTACAAACAACTCGACACGCGACTGCGATTCCGCCAGGCCGGTGATGGTCGGCGTTGCATCGTTCGTGATGCCGTCCGAGTCACTTAACCCCGAGTCGGAGGAGGATGCCAAGGCGATCTGCGTGGGAGATCCTGGAGCCGTCGTATCGATCTGAATCGATAGCTCGAGGGACGGTTCACTGACGTTGCCGGCGGTATCCGCGGTGGTAGCCGTGACGCTATGATTGCCGTCGGCCAGTGCCGGTGAATCGATCGACCAGTCGCCGCTCGAGATGAACTGACCGATCGTCCCACCATCCACCTTGACCGTCACTCGGACACCTGATTCCGACACACCCAGAATTGTCGGTGCCGACTTGTTGGTAATTCCGTCCGAGTTACTGGATCCGGAATCACTCGCAGCCGCCAATCGCATTCCGTCGGGTGGCGCGGGAGCCAACGTATCGATCGTAATTCGCGTCGCCGCCGACTTCAGTCCGACATTGCCCGCCAGGTCGATGGCGCGGGCCGTCAAATCGTGGTCGCCGTCGCCGAGTAACAGGGTGGTGATCGACCAGCTGCCGCTCGAGTCGGCGCTGCCGCTCGAAAGACCATCTACAAACAACTCGACACGCGACTGCGATTCCGCGAGACCGACAACCGTGGGTGTCGAATCGTTGGTGATGCCGTCCGAGTCACTCGCGCCGGAATCGGACGCCGCGTCGATTCGCAAACCGGTTGGCGCGGATGGCGGCAGCGTGTCAATCGTGATATTAAGGTCAACAACCGTACTGGCGTTGCCGGCAAGGTCGTGGGCCTGGATCCCCAGCGTCTGCTTGCCGTCGGCTAATGGATGGGTCGTAATTGACCACGGTGTGGAGGCGCTGGCCTGCCCTAGCAGTGACCCGCCCGATCGTACCGTGACCATCGTACCGACGGCAGCGTCACCGACGATCGTCGGCGTCGTATCGTTGGTGATGCCGTCGCTGGAACTGGCACCCGTGTCGCTGCTAGCACTCAACCGAGTTCCGGTCGGCGCCGCAGGCGCAATCGTGTCCAGAACAAAGGTGATGCTGAATACCGTCGATTCATTGTCACGCAGATCGCGAGCACGGAAACTCACCGTATGGGTGCCGTCGGCCGACCCGTCGGTGGCCAAGCCGGGCTCGAAAGAGAACGCGCCCGTGCGTCGATCATAGGTCACGCTGACGAAATTACCGCCATCCAGTTGGGCTTCCAGTTTCTTGACGCCTAACAATTCATCCCGCGTTGTGCCGGTAATTCGCTGATCCAAGGTATTCCCGTCATCGTTGAACGTTCCATTCGGTCCTGTATCGTTCTGGAGAGCCGCCGTCACGGTGGGGAGGCCCGTGTCGCGGTTCAACGCGTTGATCACCAGAATCGCATCGGTGGCCGTCAGCAGACCCTCCCCGCTGGTGTCAAGCCAATTGCCCGGTGGCATGCCTGACGGTCGTGGTGGAAGCCGATTCTCGCTGTCGATGATCGACGGACGATTCAGCTCGTTGATGATCGAGATGGCATCCAGAGGCGTAACCCAACCGTCGTCAGACACATCGAGTCGATTCAGTGAATTCTGCCAGTCCGACGCCAGCAGTTGGCGCGGTTCCAACCCCTCGAACAACAGTCCGCGACGACGCTTCGAGCGTTGACGGTCTTGAGTTGCCAGTCGATCCGGGCGAGAGCGCGGAGTAGTTTTCAGCGTTCGACGAGCAGTCATACGACGACTCCTAGTTGAATTGAGGACTATTCAAAGCGAGCTGTTCTCGCTGGCGCGGAATAGGTGCTAGTGGGCATTGGCATTCGTATCGCTGCAAAAAAGTCGGGGCTCAGTCGATTTCAAGCACAACGAGTTGAATCACGCCGCGGTCAAAGATACCGGCGATCCGGGTAGACCATTTTTGAAGCAGTTTAAAAAGCCCCATGGACAATGTCCATATCTCCCCCGCAGAAAGTCCGGTCTTGCCTATCAGCCCGTAGGGCGGGGGGGGGGTGGGGGGCGCCGACTTTGCGCGTCAAGGGTCGGGTCGGTCGGTTGCGGCCGATCCGCCCGCGATCCGGAACCGATCAACGCAGGCAAAAACTTCGCCAATCGAGCCTCGAATCACCAGAGTCGCCTGGTCGTCCAGGGGAGTCGGATCCCGGTTGACGATGATCAGGCTCGACCCATTTTCCTGAGCGACTCTCGGGAGACTGGCGGCGGGCTCGACAACCAACGACGAGCCGGCCGCGAGAAAAACGTCCGCCTGACGGCTCCATTGGCGCGCCGTCATCAGCACCTCGGGAGGCAACTGCTGTCCGAAGGAGACGGTGGCATGCTTCAGCATGCCGCCGCAATCCGGGCAGTCCGGTACCTTTCCCTCGTCCCGAAAACGGGCATTCCAAGGTTCCGCCTCCCAAGTCCGTTGGCAGTTCAGGCAAAGAACCTTGAGTGCCGTGCCATGCAATTCCAGTACCGACTGACTGCCGCTCCGCTGATGGAGCTCATCGATATTCTGCGTGATCACACCGCGCAATCGACCGTTCGATTCCCATTGCGCCAGAAGCCGATGCCCGGCGTTGGGCTGGCAATTCAGAAAATCATAGGCGGCAACCGATTTCTGCCGCCAGTACTCGAATCGAGCTTCGGAACTCGCCAGGAATTCCTGGTAGAGAACCGGCGTCGAGTTGGCCCAGATTCCGTTTGGCGAACGGAAATCAGGAATCCCGCTTTCCGTACTGATGCCCGCACCGGTGAACGCGACCGCCGACTTTGCGCGGCGCAGCATTTCCGCGACCTGTCGGCATGCGCGTTCCTGTTCCTCCGAGATCATCCGGCGGGACCCTCGGCGGGCGCTTCGGCCGGCCCCGCGGCGATGCGTGTTCCCAGTTCCCGATCGAGATCCAGCATTGCGGACGGGTCATCCTTGACCAGGGCGAACTTGGCAACGATATCCCGCGCCGTCCGTTCTTCCTCGACCTGCTCGGCGATAAACCACTGCAGTTCCACCAGAGCGGCGAACGCCTTTTCACGAAACGCCAGTTCATACAAGGCGTCGATTCGGCGACTCACATCCAATTCCTGGTCCAGCGCCTGCTCAAACACCTGCGGCAAGCACACATAATCGGCCAGAGGCGCCTTGATGTCCCTGAGGACCACGCGTCCATTGCGCGCCACCAGAAAATTGTAGAGCTTCATCCCATGCATATACTCTTCCTGGCTCTGGGCACGAAGCCAGTTCGCGCAGCCGCGAAAATTGACGCGCTCACAATAGGCCGACATCGCCAGGTAATTGTACGAGGAATAAAACTCCGTATTGATCTGATCGTTCAACGCGTCCTGCACAACCTGACTTAACATGGGATGACCTTTCTGGATTGCACCATTGGATCGACGTCGCCAGTCGGCCGGAGGCCCCGTTCGACGCTGAGTTCACACAAAAAACTACCCTGAAAATTAGGCGAGACGCCCAATTCGTGCAAGAGGTTGTCCGCAGTTCGAAACTTGTTTCGAGAATGCTGCAGAATCGTCCCTACGCGACCGAGACACCACGTGCGCGCTTGCATTCGACGCAATGCAGGTAGCGGAAGCTCGATTCCCACAACAGCCATAAGCGAAAGGGGCTCTTCGCTACAGACGGCCCTTCAGAATTCCAACCAAGGTCGATTCGCGCGCGACTCGAAACAAGTTTCGAGCTACGGGTCGGCGGCGCGCACATAGATCGGATTCGAGAGGATCCAGATTGTTGGCTGACCGGCGACGTCCAGCCACGCTTCGCAACGGTAGACTCCCGGCTGCGTTACCCGGTAGCGCAGCGTATCGCCGTCGGACTCCTCCTCAATCTGCCCATCGCGGAACAGTTTCCAATGCGTCGAAAGTGGCGCTACCGCCGATAAGGACAGCCCCGCGTGTCGGTTTGCCGGTGGATCAGATGCCGTTGGGAGCCGCGGTTGACTCCCCATTTCCCAACGACGGCCGTCGGCCTCGGCGGCAAAATCAAAGCCTCTCGCATCGACCATCCAGTCGAAGGCAACGAACGCGCGGCCTTGATCCAGCGCTTCCCGGACCGCCGCTTCCGTCAATTCGCTCATCCGCAAATGCGTCGCCACATGCCGCAAAGCGAATTCGTACCGATCCAGGATCAACTCGAACAGCGTGTCGCCAACCTTGCGGCCCTCGAGCAACTTCTCGGCTCCCGGCAGATTGGCCAAGTCGAGTTCCAGCAGCGGTTGCCCCAACGCGTCCTCGAGGCGCGCACGATCGGGGCCCGTCCAGCGGACGATCAGGCCGATGTTCTGATGCGCGTCATTCGCGGAAACGCCAGTGTGGGGAGCTTGCTGGCATAAGGCATCCCACTTTCTCAGGTAGTCCCGGGGGTAGTCGAGAAGGGCGGAGTAGGCCTCCTGAGGGAACGCCCTGAATGCTTCGGACAGTTGAAAGATCTTGAACGGGTTCTTGAGCGCGGCGACGAGCCCTTGTTCGTCCTTGAAGTCCGCGTGCGTATTGTAGATTTCCACGCCCGTCACTCCCCGCACCTTCCAATCCATTCGCTCTTCCAGGTGCGAGACAAACGCCTGTCCGCCCCGGCTGCGCACAAAGTCGGCCAGATCCTGGGGCGCGGCAAAGGTCATCCGTGCGGTGCTAAGCGTCGGGAAGAGGAGAAAGCCTTGCGTTTCCGCGCCGGGGATTAGCAGAACGCCGTCGCGGATTCCCCGGTGCCCTTGCTGCAGATAGTCGTAGTGGTCGGCCGGATGTTCATTGAACATCAGCACCTGGGTCCCCGCGCGCCGCGCGGCGGCCACGATCTCGTCGATCGTGCCTCGGCTGTCGTGCGACCATGCCGAGTGCACGTGCAGATTCGCACAATATTCGCCACCCGGCCCGCGTAACGGGAGTTCGCGCCGCGCGGCGCGCAGCGCCTGCAACGATTCCTGGATCGCCGCCAGCTTTGCGGGCTTCAACTTCGACAATGCATCGGCGCGCACTTCCCCGTTCAAGCCGCATTGGAAAAAGACAAGCAGGCATATCGCCGCCGAAACGGCAGTCGTCACCACGGAGGCACGCGGCGACCGGGGCGCGACGTCTTGCCGTTCGACTATCGATCGAGCCATCTCAGGCTGCGCGGCGTTTCGGCGAATGCGTGCTCGAAGTTCCGATTTCGATCGGGTCGATGCGGCACTGCGAACACGATTCCGACTGCGTGGCGCTCTGCGGCGCGATTTCGATGCGACCTTCGGCCCACGACTCGGCATAGCCAGTGAGTACGTCATACAGGGATTCCAGCGAAGTTCGGTACGATTCCAGACCATCACGGTCCAGGTCAGGCGGCACCCGAATCGGCCGGCTCATGATAATCCGGCAACGCGAGCCGGGACGAGGCAGGGCGAAACGATCCCAGGTCTTGAGGCGCCAGGGCCGGTCGTACCCGGGAGCAATCAGCACAATCGGAATTCCCAAACGCGATGCGATGAAGATCGGCCCAGGCGCGAAGGAACGGCGAGGTCCACGAGGCCCGTCCGGGGCAATCGCCAGGTTGCGGCATTGGCCGCAGGCGACGAGTTCCCGAAGCGCGGCGACTCCTCCGCGAGCCGTCGAGCCGCGCACGATCTCGAACCCCTCGAACCGGCCGGCCTGCGCCAAAGCCTCCGCATCCGCATGCCGGCTGACCAGAATCGACAGCCGACAATGGGGGCGAAGATAGATCGGCACGGGCGTGTATTCGTGCCAGATGCAGAAGAGCACCGGTCCCTGAAACTCCGGCAGCGCTGGATCGCTGGCCCGATCGTAGTACGCTGCTCGAAAATCTAAACTGCCCATCCAGGCCCGCAACAGGCCATGCAGCGCCAGACCAAAGGCCCGCTGCAGCCATAAACTACGAATCTTCATCGACCACGACTCCCTTCGTGGAGGCTACAAACCGTAGAACGTATTTCGTAGAACGGGTCTCCTGACCCGTTTCCGTACTCTTCCTCTTCATCTTAATCTCAATCTGACTCGTACTCGTTCTCGCGCAAGTCGGGTCTGGAGACCCAACCTACTCGGGGCTGGAGCCCCCACCCTGCTCCGGCCATGCGCCTTCGAATACCTCGGTCGCCGGACCGGTCATGTAGACGTGATTGTCCCGCGCATTCCATTCCAGTTCCAGATCGCCGCCGAGCAGGTGATTCACAACGGTTCGCTCGGTGCGGCCGGTCAATACTCCCGCGACACAGACCGCACTCGCGCCCGTGCCACAGGCCCAGGTTTCGCCCGACCCGCGCTCCCAGGTCCGCTGCCGGACCTCCGACCGCGACACGACTTCGACAAACTCGACATTCACTTTGGCGGGAAACAGCTCGTGGATCTCGATCTGTGGCCCCAGCCCGAGCACCAGTTCATCGCTGACCCGCTCGACAAACACGACGCAGTGCGGATTCCCCATCGAAACACATGTGGCGCGCAAGGTTCGTCCCGCGACCATTAGCGGCACATCCACGACGGGATTGCCCGGTAGACGAGTCGGAATGCGGGACCCCTCGAGAATCGGTTCGCCCATATCGACGCGGATCGCTCGCGCCCGTCCTCCTTCGGCATTCACTTCCAAGGTCAGGATGCCCGCGCCGGTCTCGATGCGCAGCGGTGAACGGTGCGCGATCTTGTGATCGTAGATATACTTTGCGACACAGCGAATGCCGTTGCCGCACATTTCCGATTCGCTGCCGTCGGCGTTGAACATCTGCATGCGCGCGTCGGCGACCTGCGATGGCCTGATCAGGATCAGGCCGTCCGCACCGATACCAAAATGGCGATGGGAAACGGCCTGCGCCAATTTCACCGGGTTCGCCGGTGTGGGCTGGTCGAAACAGTTGACATAGACGTAGTCGTTACCGGCGCCATGCATTTTTGTGAATCGAATGGTCATATCGCCGGATTATAGCGATCGATTGCCGACTCAACCATGGAGATCCAGCAGCGATCCTCGATCGCCGCTCGGAACTTTCGGGGCAATCGGCTTGGGTAGCTCGTCCGATGCGGGGTGTTCCGAATCTCCAGGCTGTTGCCGTGCCCAGAGTTGCCGGCCGTCGGCGTCGCGATCTTGCGTTTCCTGTTCCTGTTTGGTCGGCGCGATTCCTCCGGCAAGGTCGGTCGCCCGCTGTGCTGCCGTCTCGCGTGAGCGATTCGCTGCTGCGTGCCGAATTCGATCGGCGTCGGCGACCGTCGCCTGGCTCAGCGACGTCGCGGCAATGCTTCCCAGGGATCCCAAACTCATTGACCTACCTCCGCGGCAAGACCCCGCTTCGCTGGAGTCCCTGCCAAAGCAGTGGAAATACCTGCCCGTCCTGCCGTCCTTCCTGACGCGATTCGGAACGCATCTGGGCCCGCGACGCCAATTCCGGGAACATCTGCTGCAGGGCCTCCGAAATTGACGGCACGGCCTCTTTGGTGACTTTCGGTTCGTCCAACGTGCCTTCCACCTTGATTTGCACCAGCTGCCGGCTGATTTCCTGCAGCGCGGGCGTGATAATCGGCACTTTCAATTCGTCGCGCCCCATCATGGCGTAAAAAATCAGGTTGACCCGCCGGTCGAACCCCAGATCGCCGTTCCCTTTGAGTGTCAGCGTGTCGGCCTTCAGATCGACCTGGTCCAGGTAGAGATGATTTGCTTCGAGTCGAAACGCCGACTCGCAACTGCTGAACGTGGACCGGCTGGTATTGCCGGCTTTCAGCAGTTTAAACAGCGCCAGCACCACCGGTACTTCGTAGAGATCCGCATCCGCCAGTCGAACATTGCCCCGGCCAGCCCAGGTATGAATCCCGGCAGCAGTTCCCTGCAGTTGAATTCCGCCCGAAACCCGTCCGACGACATTCTCCCGTTGCGGAGACCAGGCGCGCGCCGCCTCGCCAAAGTCGAGCTGGTCGGCGACGGCATCGAGCTGGAACGGCGTGTCCGGCGCGAGAAACACGCGGGCATTCGCCGCGACCGCTCCACCGAAGATCGTTCCGGTCATCGAGCGAGGAGCGCGCTGGGGAGGCTTCTGGGCTTCCAGAAAATCGCCGAACACGATCTGGTCGGTGTGGATCCAGAGCGGACCTCGGACCTGCGTCGCCTGGACACCCTTGACGATCATCGAATCAATCAGCAGGTCGCCTTGGCCCGTCGTTCCTTGTTCGTTCACGATGCCGCGCAATTGGACCTGCCCGCAGATGCGCTCGCAACTCGCGCTCGAAGCGCCCGCGGAGCCGGCGACAAGCCGGCCATTCTCCACGTCGACAACCACATCGCAGCGCAAACTCGGGATGCTGCCGGCGGCACCCGTCAGACCTATCCGGCCCTGGACTTCCAATTGACCTTCCGCGGAGAGCGACCGCAACGTCTGGCCCAATCGAACGGGCAGCGCCGCAATCAGTTCGTGGTCGAGATGGACGCGACTGATCACGCAGCGATCAAGTTGCAACTGCCAACTGCCGTCCGGCGACAACTCACCGGCACCGCTGACGCGCGCGGCGGTCCGGCCATGCTGGGCGCGAACATCGAGCAGTTCGATCCGCCCGTCCTCAAAACGCGCGCCGCCCGTCACGTTGTCCCAAGCGTATTGGAACCACGCCGGATGCAAGCTCAACGATCGTCCCTCGGTGTTCGCCTGCGGCGGCCACTTCTGCGCTTCGATGGCCAACGACATTTTTCGGATCGAGGTATCGTACCGCAGGTCGACTTGCAGGTGATCGAGCGTCCCGCGCGGGCCCAACCCGCTCCAGAGCTTCTGCGCGTCGGGCTTCAGCGCCGTTCGCAGCTTGTCGTCCAACGGCACATCCGAGACCTCGAAGTGCATCTCGAGCAATCCGCGGTCCCCGGTCGTCCAACCCCCCTTGCAACGGATGAACGCCGCATCCTTGGCGCCCCGCAGATCCGGAAACCTCCAATTGCCGTTCAGATAACTCAGGGTCCCTTTCACTCGTTCCAGGGGATAGCGGAAATGTTCATATTCCAGCGAGCAATCCTCCAAGCCAATTTCGATCTGCCGGTCCAACTCCCCCCGCGCGTTCCGTTCGAATCGTCCCCAGGCCGTCAGTGCGCCGCGGGGGTGAAAGCTGCGAACGACTGCCTGCTGGCGCGCGTCGAGAGCTTTGAGCAGCGCTTCGTCAATCGTCACAGGGCCTTCGGTCGCCAATTCGACGAACCCACGAAACTCCGGCCCGGGAGATTCCACGCGTGCCTGGAATCGCACCACCTGGTCGCGCGCATCGGCTTGAAAATCGGTCGTCCAGAGGACGTCGTCCTTCCAGCGAATCCGCCCCCGTCCCCCCACCATTCGATACGGAAACAGATGGTAGGCGAAATCCAGATCGAGGCAGTCGACCGTCACGTCCGGTGACCATCGCCCCCGCTCGACGGTCCATCGCAGGTCGGCGTTGACCAGCCCTCCCGGCGACATTTTGCGCCAAGCGACGTTCAGCCGTTCCGGCAAATAGTCGACCAGCCGCGGCGTCAGTTCGAACTGTTGCGCGCGAACCGACCATTCCCCCACCGGCTCGTGAAGAACATCGTCCAATTGCCCGCGCAGCTCGAGCAGTGACTTTCCACAGCGCGCGACGCACTCCGCGACTTCCAAGCATGCTTTCTCCTGGGAGAACGAAAATCGCAGCGCGGCGCGAACGTCGGTGATCGGGTCCGGCAATCGTTGATCCTCCCACCGGCCATTCTCCAACCGGGCGTTGATCCAAAGTGCCGGCAGAAAATCGTCCTGCGCCAATCGGCTGCCGTGGAACTCAATCTGCACATTTCCCGCCAACGTTCTCAGCGGCGCCATCTCCGCCGGCAGCCGCAACAGACCGAGCAGCTTTGAGGACAGTGCCGCATCCTCAATCCGGCCGTCCAATTCCCAGGCACCGGTCAGGCTGTCGAATCTTCCTTCGCATTCTCCCAGCCGAAAAAAGTCGTTCGACGCCGTCGCACGAATCGCCACCGGATGCGGAAAGTCCTCGTCGTCCTCCGCTCCCGGATCGGGATGCAGATCGAGATCCAGTCCCCGCAGCGCCGTGCCGCCCCCGCCTGCCACTTCGATGGCAATCTGTCCATCGCGAATCGAAACGGTCGGCGGTGCGTTATGCTGCGGAGCCGGTTTCCAGAACGATGCAAGATTCCAGTTTCCCGATGCGTCCTGCGCGACCCGCAGCAAGGGCCGCTTGATTTCAAGGTGTTGAATCACCAGCTGCTGGGCCAACATCCGCTCCAGATCGGTGTCGCAATAGATGAAAAGTTCGTCGATCTCGACAATCGCCTGGGATTCGCCCAGCGGCGTGACGCGGACGTCGCGCAGCTCAATTCCACGCCCCTCGACGCGGCGAGCCGAACCGATCACCGCGCCCAGGCCGGAGGCGGCAAGCTGTCTGGAAAGCCGCTGCTCCACCACCCCGCGAATGCGCCGATCGACCTGATCAATCAGGTAATACCACGCGGCAACTCCCAGTGCTGCCAACAGCAACAGCGTCACCACGATCTGCGACAGCACGCCGGTCAGGCGCGCGGCCAGCCCCGTGCGTGGCTCGGCGCGCGTCGCGGATGAAAGTTGACGATCAGCCATGCGAGTTCCGTCCTGAATCGATGACTGCCTCCGCCGAGCGACTCGCCTTGAATCGCCGCAGCCACGCCGCCAGCCCACCGGCAGCCAGAATCGCCAACATCAGCATCGCCGGCTGGCGGTAACGAATCGAACCGACAAAGACCATATGCAGTAACGTGAAATAGACCGCCGGAAGAACGCACAAGAGTGTTTCCCACCGACACCAGCCCCGTACGATCCAGTACGGCAGCGCCAGGCCCAGCAGCGGAAGATACGCGGCCGCAACAACCGCCCGTACCAGGATTCCCGACATTCCTTGATCGGCCGGCCACGGACTCCAGATCCGCAGAAACTTGTTGACCGACAGGCGCAGCACGTCGACGGGATGCGCGCGGGCCCACGCCAGAGCGTCTTCTTTTAGTCTCTGATCGAGTCGTTCTTCGAACGTCGCGCCGCCGATCACCGGAGACCGCTCGTCCTCCGCGCGCAACTCCGCAACATACTCCGGCACAAATCGCATGTCACTGTTGCCGCGCGCCATCGGGCTTAGCCCGTCGTAGAGACTCGCACCAACCTGCAACGTCGTCGGCACCCACCTGCCAGACACGTGATAATTGCGGATCCACCACGGCGTCAGCGTCAGACCGGTCGCCAGAAACATCGCTCCGCTTCGCAACAACACCTGCTTCCGCGGCGGCGCGATGCAGAGTTCGATCCCCGCGGCGAACGGTGGAAACAACAGCCAGCTCGGCCGCATCAGGACCGCCACACCCGCCGCGATCCCCCCGGCGCACGACCAACCGCAGGCGCGGATCAGCGAACGGGAATGCGCCGTTGACAAACCTGCGCCGGGCGAACCACCATCACGCGCTCCATCCCGCCGCGCTGCCAGCCAACAATAAAGATGCAGCAACATGAACGGGCAGAACCCCGCCTCACTGAGAATAAACGTCCCCGTCGGAATCGATTCGGGCGACACGGCAACCAGCAAGCCGGCCAGCCAGGCGACTTGCGCGTCGAAAATCTCGCGTGCAAGCAAAATCACCCCCGCCACCGCCAGCGTTCCCCATGCCGCCATCCAGGCCCGCGCCCAGTAAACGCTCGGGTTGTCGTCCCCCAACAGCTGAAACAACAGGTAGAGCACAACAGGAAATCCGGGGGTCCGGAAGATGCGCGCGTCGGCGTCGCCAAACTGGTACGACTGACCGCGATAGATCGACTGGCCAAGCTGCCAGTAACTCTCGCTGTCCCCAAAATAGAATTGCCGGTCCGCCGGCAAACGGGACTGCCACCAATAGCCGGCCAACAGCCGCGCGGTGAAGGCGAGCACCAGCACCGCGACCGTCCAACGCGTGGGCCAACGACCATCCTTTGTCTTGGTAAGGTTCAAATCTCACGCTTCCGTTCGCTACGATTTGCCCGCCCGTTATCCCCGGGAGCTAAATCGTAGGTCGGCCGGGGCGAACCGGTCAAGATGGATGATTCGCGTCGATTGGAGCCATTCGCTAGTTGACTTTTGCTAGCAGTCATGCGAATCTCTAAGACTCTTTGGCAGGGCCAGGCCGAGCGGCGGCGGCCCCCGGGGAATTCAGCGACCCGACGGCACCGTTAGAGACCGATTTACCATGTCAACAAACAACAGTTCGTACAATGCCAATCGACTTCTGTGGGCCGGATTCATGGCGATCCTGGCGGCCGGCGTCGGTTTCTCCATTCGCGGCGGAATCCTCGGCCAATGGGCCGAACGGTATGGATTCACCATGACCGAACTTGGCAATATCACGGGCGGAGGACTCACCGGGTTCGGCATCATTATTCTGGTGGGAGCATTCTTCGCTGATCGGGTCGGATACGGAAAGTTGATGAGCCTCGCGTTTGCCACGCACTTCGTTTCCGCCGTTCTTACGCTGGCAGCGGACGCGGCATTCAAGGTCGGCGGCAAAGACGCCGCGTTTCAGTGCTTGTTCTGGGGAATGTTCCTGTTTGCCATCGGCAACGGGATCTGCGAAGCGGTCGTGAATCCGCTGGTGGCAACGCTGTTCCCCACGAACAAGACCCATTACCTCAATATTCTGCACGCTGGGTGGCCGGGCGGACTGATCGTCGGTGGATTGCTCTCCTACTTCATGAATCCCGATGGCGCGAAGGCAGTATCCTGGGAAGTCCAGATGGTGCTGTTCATGGTGCCCGTGTTGATTTACGGTCTGATGCTGTTCGGACAGAAGTTTCCGACGTCGGAAGCGGACCAGGCGGGCGTGAGCTATGGCGAGATGTTCGCGCAGCTGCTGGCTCCCGTCATGATTCTGCTGCTCGTCATCCACGCACTGGTCGGCTACGTCGAGTTGGGGACCGACTCGTGGATCGGCAAAATCACTGGCGCAATCATGGATTCCAAACAAAAGGGCCTGCTGCTGTTTGTCTATACCTCCGGGTTGATGTTCGCATTGCGGTTCTTCGCGGGACCGATCGTCGAGAAAATCTCGCCGCTGGGATTGCTGTTCGTCAGCGGCTTGTTGGGATTTGCCGGTTTGCAGCTGCTCGGCACCGCCACGTCGGTCACGATCTGCGTCGTGGCCGCGACGGTCTACGCCTGCGGCAAGACGTTCCTCTGGCCAACGATGCTGGCCGTGGTTTCGGAGCGATTCCCCAAAGGCGGAGCGATCACAATCGGCGCGATCGGCGGCGCTGGCATGTTGTCCGCCGGCTTGCTGGGTGGGCCAGGGATCGGGTTCAAGCAGGACTATCACGCCTCGAATAAACTGAAGAACGAGTCGTCCGAGGTCTACGAACGGTACAAGGCGGACAAGGAAAACCATTTCTGGGGTTTCAGCGTGGTCGGATTGGACGGCGCCAAAGTCGGGGTGCTGGACGACAGCGGCAAGGAGCTCGCGCGTGCCGTTGATTTGACGAAAGGCGAAGACAAGAATATCGACGCCTTGAACAACTGGTGGTCCGAGGCCAAGAGTACCGCCGAAGCGGATAAGAAACTGGTCAACGACGCCGGACTATACGGCGGAAAGATGGCGCTGACGCTGACCTCGTACGTGCCACTTGCCATGGCCGTCCTCTATTTGCTGCTGATCCTCTACTTCAAGAGCCAGGGCGGATACAAGCCGGTTCACGTCGGCGAAGTGGAAGCCAGTGCGGATATGGCTTGAACGTTCGTAGCACGACGTAGCACGAAACTTGTTTCGTGATGTCTGCGTAACGCGAAACTTGTTTCGTGGTACGTGGCGCAAAAATCGCTGCGTCGTGCGCCGCGCGAAGACTCGAAACAAGTTTCGAGCTACGTAAAGCTTCGAGTTACCTCAAGTTTCGAGCTAGAGCGGCGCGCGCACGACTTTGGTGGCAAGCCCCATCAACTCCAGCAACCGAATCGTGAGGTAGGTGACATCGAGTTCCCACCATTTGTGCCCATGCGCGGCACAGCGCTGGTGCGCATGATGATTGTTGTGCCAGCCGTCCCCATTGCTGATCAAGGCGCAAAACAGATTGTTCCGGCTGGAGTCCTTGGTGTCGTAGTTCTGGTAGCCAAAAAGGTGTCCGATCGAATTCACCGACCAGGTAATGTGCCAGACCAGAACCGTCCGCAGGAAAACGCCCCAGACCAGAATACTGCCGCCCCACTGAACGCCCGACCAATAGTCGCCGCTCGACAGCCATCCCACAAGCGTTCCGACTCCGAAGAACAGCAAGGCATGCGCGATGTAGATCCAGAACCAGTGCAATTTTCTTTCGCACCAGAAATAGTACGGATCCCGCAGGATGTCGCGACAGTAGCGCTCGTAGTTCGTGGTCTTGTTATGCACCCTGTTCTCCAGGAAGACCCAGCCGAAATGTCCCCAGATGAAATTGACCAAGGGGCTATGCGGATCGGCATCGGTATCGGAATGCTGGTGATGCTGGCGATGGATCGCGACCCAGCGGGCCGGTGAATCCTGCAGACAGCAGATCGCCAGTGTGGCCAGCGTGCGTTCGAGCCACTTCGGAACGACCAGCGATTGATGCGTCAACAAACGATGGAACGCCAGGTTGATTCCCAAAGTGCCGAACAGATACAGGCCAAAAAAACAAAGCAACAACCCCGTCCAACTGAACAGAGCCGGCAGCAGCACCAGGGCAGCCAGCATGTGGATCAATACCACATTGATCAAGTACGGCCAGTAGATGAGCACGGGCAGACTGGTCGACGGCCGATCGAGTCGCGTTCGGGGATGCGAACGAGTCCGAGACGTGGAATCCGACGTGGCCATGATATGTACTCCGATATCCGCCGAAGTTCGCCGAAGCTCAAAAAATTAGACCCGCGAATCGTCTTCGTGGCTAGGCGAGCGATTCGTTCGGAGTCGGCTCAGAATGGCCAGATCGTCGTCCACCGTTAAGCTGATCCGACCAGGAAAGATTTGACGGCTGCCTGGCTCGCCGTTACGGATCAATTGCTCCAGTTGCTCCCAGGCGGAGCGGTTCATCTGTTGACGGGGCCAAGCGTGCGATTTCCAGAGCTGAATCAGCATTTCGCGCACCACCAGCGGAGGCTGGTTGCGCAGCTCATCGCGGCGAATCCGCACACCGTCGACCCCGACGCGAACTGATCGGCGTCCCAACTGCGCGGCATGTTCGGAGACTAGGTCCTGCGTTTCGGTCGCCAGGGCGGCGAGGCGGAGGATTGATGCGCCGACCTCGGTTCCAAAATCGCGTTCCAACAGCGGCAGCAGAGAACCGCGGATACGATTGCGCGTGAATCGGCCGTCGAGGTTGGACGAGTCTTCGCGGAAAGGTTGCGTGATCTGCCGCAGGTAATCGCGCAGCGTGTCGCGGCGAATCTGCAGCAACGGCCGTACCACCGACACCGCCTCCGACAGCCGCCGGACACCGGGAATTCCCGCCAATCCTCCGACGCCGGTCCCGCGGACGATGCGGTGCAGGACGGTTTCCAGCTGATCGTCAGCCGTGTGCGCGGTCACGACATAACGAAATCCGCGGCGGCGAGCGGTAGCATGCAGGAATTGATACCGGACCTGCCGAGCGAGATTCTCCAACCCTTGTCCGCGCCGCGAAGCGTCAACGGTCACGTTGCTCCCTACACCAGGGGGGGTTCCTACCTCCAGTTCGAACCGATATCTGGTCGCAAACTCCTGAACGAATTGCAGATCTTCTTCCGATTCCTGGCCCCGGAGCTGGTGGTTGAAGTGCGCGATCAGGCAGCCAGCCGGTTCACCCCGCAGCGCTAGAAAAGCACGAGCCAGAGCGATACTATCCGCGCCTCCCGATACGGCCAATACGACCCCTTCATCTTTTTGCCCAGCGATCGGCCAGGCATCCGCCAGTTGCTTTTCAAAGGATCGCATTCCCAGCACCTGATAGTTGCAGTTCAGTCAGACTCTGGTACCATACTAGCAATCCGATGGCGATTGCGAACCAAGCGTTCATCGGAGTTTGTGACTGACTGAAGATTCGATGTTTGACGCATTTACAGAGTAGTTGGACGCGGCCTTGATTCGGCCGGAGCCGGTTCGGCCTGAGTGCCGCCGGCGGAGTATGTCCCTGTTTGCGTACCAACGCAACGGGGCGGTGAAGTGGATCCTGTTGCAGCATGATCGATTCGTCGGCCTCCGGCTGGTGAATCCTCCTGACTCGAAACGGCTTGGCTACGCGAGGTTTCCCGAAACCGAGGTTGACGGCATGGATTTCCTGTTGTTCCTGGTGCGACTGATCGCGGGTTGGCTTCCGTCCGGCATGGATGGAGTCCGGTTCCTGCGTGTTCGTTCCGATGGCACGACCGAGTCCGTGAAAATTCCGTCGCTTTTGACCCGCCTGGCGATGAGCATTCGAGGCGAGACGCGTTGGAAACGAACGGATGTTCATTGGCCTGTGGTCGGTCGACCGACCTGGCGCACCGGCCAGGATCGCGATTGTCCGCCAGGAACATCGGCTGAAATTCCCAAGCGATAAGTCTTGCCCGGTTTTCGAGTCTCGACTGCTTCAGGGGCGTTTCTCGCCCGGCACGCAAACGTGGATGAATTCCAACGCGAGGGAACGTGCATCCATGTGGTATGTAATTACGAGTATTGTCTCGGCCATCGGCGGTTTCGCTCTGGTAAAGGGGCTGGAATTCCTCCGCAAGCGGGACGCGGAGACCGAGGCGAAGGCGATTTTTGCGCGGGCGCAACAGGAGGCGGCCAACAAGCTGCGTGAAGCGGATATTGAAATCAAGGAGGCAGCGCTTCGCCAGAAAACGGCATCGGAGGAAGAGCAGAACAAATCACGGGAGGGACTTCGCGAACGGGAGCGGTTGCTGGATAAGCGTCACGAAGCGCTGGAACAACAAACCGACGACCTGCGAAAACAAGAAAAAATTGTCGAAACGACGCAGCGTCGCCTGAAAGAGAAGCTGGAGGAATCGACGCGCCGCAACGACGAACTGACAAAGCTGATCGATGGCCAGCGTCAGTCCCTGCACCAGCTCAGCCACCTCAGCCGGGAAGAGGCAACGTCACGGCTGATGGGCCTTCTGGAGGAAGAACTGTCCAGGGAAATGGGGACCGCGATCCTGCGGCACGAGAAACAACTGAAGGAAGTTTGCGACGAGCGGGCCCGCTCGATTTTGTTGACGGCGTTGCACCGATACGCGGCGGCGCACACGGCGGAATCGACGACCAGCACGGTCGACATCCCCAGCGACGAAATGAAGGGGCGAATCATCGGCCGTGAGGGGCGCAATATCCGTGCCTTTGAGAAAGCGACCGGAGTCGACGTGATCATTGACGACACCCCCGGTGTGGTGATCGTCAGCGGATTCGACCCGGTGCGCCGCGAAGTGGCCCGGCTCTCGCTGTCCAAACTGATCGCGGACGGCCGGATCCATCCGTCGCGAATCGAAGAGATCGTCAACGAGACGGCCAAGGAGATCGAGCAACAGATTCAGAAAAAGGGCGAGGCTGCCGCGCAGGAGGTCAACATCGGCGCGCTGCATCCCCGCATCAGTTACATGCTTGGCCGGCTGCATTTTCGTACCAGTTACAGTCAGAACGTACTGCGGCACAGTATTGAAGTGGCGTTCCTGGCAGGAATGCTGGCCGAAATGGTCGGCCTGAATGGGGACGTCGCGCGACGCTGCGGGTTGCTGCACGACATCGGCAAGGCGGCCGACCATGAGCTCGAAGGCGGACATCCCAAGATCGGCGCCGACCTCCTGAAACGCCACGGCGAGAAACCGGAAGTTGTGCATGCGGCATTCGGCCACCACGATGAAATCATCACCGAATATCCGTATACCATGCTGGTCGCGACCGCCGACGCCTGCAGTGCCTCCCGACCCGGTGCGCGGCGCGAATCGCTGGAACGGTACATCAAACGCATGGAAGAACTCGAGTCGATCGCCGGAGGATTCCCCGGCGTCGAGCAGGCATTCGCGATCCAGGCCGGCCGCGAACTGCGGGTGATCGTCAGTGCCCGCGACACCGACGATTCCAAGGCCGCGAAAATCTGCCGGGACATCGCCAATGCCTTTGAGGAACAATTAACGTATCCCGGGGAAATCAAGATCACGGTCGTGCGTGAATCGCGGTTTACCGAAGTTGCCCGCTGAGAACCACCTGCCGTGCGGCTCGCATTGATCGGCGATATCGTCGGAAAGCCGGGGCGCCGGATTGTGATCGCGGCCGTACCGGCCTTGATCGCGCAGCGCGGCGTCGAACTGGTGATCGCCAACGGGGAGAATTGCGCCGACGGTTCGGGAATCACACCCGCCATCTGCAAGGACCTCTGGAAGGCCGGCGTCGACTGCATCACTCTGGGCGATCATATCTACCGCCGGCGGGAAATCTACGAAACACTCGACGGCTCCGCCAACATTCTCAAGCCGGCCAACTACCCCAGCGACGCGCCGGGCCGAACCTTCGCCCTGGTCACCGCCCGCGATGGCACCCGCGTCGCCGTTGTCAGTCTGCTGGGGCGCGTTTTCATGCGGCCCGTCGACTGCCCCTTCCGCACCGCCGAACGGATCCTGGCGGAAATCCCCCAGGAGATCCGCGTGCGCATCGTCGACTTCCACGCCGAAGCAACCAGCGACAAACAGCTGATGGGCCGTTTCCTGGATGGCAGGGTCTCCGCCGTGCTCGGAACCCATACCCATGTCACGACCGCGGACGAGCAAATTTTCTCCGGCGGAACCGCCTTCCAGTGCGACGTGGGTATGACTGGCCCCTACCAGAGCATTCTTGGTCGGCGCATCGACCGGGTCCTGGAAACAACACTCACCTTTCGACCAACGGAGTTCCATGTGGCTTCCGAGGATGTGCGGCTGGCGGCGACGATTGTCGATATCGACAGCCAAACGGGACGCGCCACGCAGATCGAGCGGTTGCAATGGACCGCCGCCAGCCTGGGATTGGACTGAATCGGCCTCGCCCACGAAAGTGACTGACCTCCAATGAACGCCGCCACACCCTTGACGATCAACAGTCTGATGAAAGGCGTGCCGCACGGGATTGCCGACCTGCCGTTGGCATCCATCGGCTCCCTCGGCTGGAATATCCTCCGCAACGACCTCCCGTTTCCGATCGCCCTGTTGCGGCAGTCGGCCCTGCGTCATAACAGTGACTGGATGCGGCGCTTCCTTGCCCTCTCTGGCGCTCGACTGGCTCCCCACGGGAAAACCACGATGAGCCCGCAGTTGTTTCAACGCCAGCTCGACGACGGCGCGTGGGGAATTACCCTGGCCACGGTCACGCAAGTGCAGGTCGCGCGGCATTTCGGCATCCAGCGGATCCTGCTGGCGAATGAGTTATTAGGCGACGCGGCGATCGCTGCGATTGCCTCCGAATTGTCGCGCGATCCTGATTTCGATTTCTACTGCCTGGTCGATTCGGTGGCCGGCGTCACCGCGTTGGAGCAAGAACTGCGGCGGGCCGGCGCAACGCGCGGATTGCAGGTGCTGGTCGAGGTCGGAATACCGGGCAAACGGTGCGGATGCCGGGATACGGAATCGGCGCTCGAGGTCGCACGAGCGGTCCAGCGTGCCGAACCTGGATTGCGGCTGCGAGGCATCGAGGGATTTGAAGGCGTGATCTCGTCGCCCGATCCGGAACAGGCTCGCCGGGATGTCGACGCGTTCCTCGACCGATTGCTGCGAACCGCGGAACGGTGCCTCCAGGAAAAACTGTTCGCCGAGGGACCGATCCTGCTCTCGGCGGGCGGAACCCAATATTTCGATCTGGTCGCCCGCGCGCTCTGCTCGATCGACCTGACAGGACGCGCCCAGGTGCTCATCCGCAGCGGCTGCTACCTCACCCACGATTCCCTCGTCTGCGAACGCCTGCACCGCCAGCTGCTCGAACGGTGCCCGGACGCCCGTGAACTCGGTGAAGGCCTGCGCCCAGCGCTCGAAGTCTGGTCGATTGTCCTTTCCCGCCCCGAACCGACGCGCGTGGTGCTCAGTATGGGAAAACGCGATTGTTCCTTTGATGCCGAACTGCCGGTCCCGTTCCTCTGGTTCCGGCATCCCGGCCATCCGGCGCCGGTGGCGCTGAACGATCATCGGATCGCGATGCTGCACGATCAACATGCGATGTTGGACGTCCCCGCCAATTCCCCGCTCGCTGTCGGCGACCTCGTTGCCTGCGGCATTTCGCACCCCTGCACCACGTTTGATCGCTGGCAGTTTCTGCCAATCGTGGATGATGCCTACCAGGTCGTGGAGGGGATTCGGACGTTCTTCTGAGCCGCTGATCAGAGCCCAAAAATCGACATTACAATCAACTGCACAAGCCCAAGTCCGGTGATCACGGCGGTGCCGCCACAGCGATCAACGAACCGCTTGTCGGCATGCGCAGGAGGGCCGCGGCCCATCGCGGAAAGGGGCATCACCGTCACCAGCAGCGCGTGGGTCAGTACCCAGACGTAAAAGCCGAGCAGCAGATCCTTGGCATGATCGTGCGTGTACCCCAATGCGGGAACACCCGTCACCGCCCAATAATGAAACAGCGCGATTCCGTTCGTCAAACGCCAGCGCAGCATCAGGATCGGCACCAGGATCAGCATCAGATTGGCGGCATTCATCTGCGCGTAACAGTAAAAGCCGATGCCGCTATTGGCCGCCTGCGCCGGACTCGTCGCGGTCACCGTTTCCATGAAGGTCTCCGGCTGTGCGCACAGCGCGTAGTAGGCGGTTTGCCAGCCGTAGAGTGAGGTCGAGCCACCGCCGGAACAGCCTGCGTTAACCGCCGGCAGCATCAACGCGACGGCGAACCCGATCCATGCCGCGCCGAACACAAGTTTGCGTCGTGGACCGCTTTGCAGGTGATCGAAAAGCCCCCAGCAATTGGCGGCCGCCAATGCCACAATCAGACCGAACAGGGACGCGCCGATCGAGACGGTCAGGGCAAGCCCAAGCAGCACCGCCACAACCGTGGTAAATAGCAACAATCCGCGAATGGAAAACTGGAACGGCGAGCGTAGCGGCCTGCTCTGGCTCTCACTCACAACTGCCCTCCCCTGTCCCGCTGTTCACCGCGCCGCAATTGCGGCGTCGGCGGCAAGGCCCAAGGCGATACGGTTACGGATTATCGGGATCCAACTTTTTCCAGACGCTCGATGATTGCCTTTTGAGCCTCCGCCAGGTCGTCGCGCTTGGATTCGCTGTAGATTTGCTGCAGGCCTCTTCGGCTGGGGAGGTGCGACGGATCAAGCTTGACCGCGCGCTCGATGAACTCAACCGCCCGCTCGGGATTGCCCATAGCCATTTGCAGCGCCGCGTAACGCACCAGATGCCGTGGCAACGACGGATTCAGTGTGAAGAGCGTCTCCAGAAGATGGGCTGACTCCTCGATGTCTTCGTTGGGGTGGCTGGTCATGCCAAGGTTTTCAAGAATCGGTTCACTTTCCGGGTCGCGTTCCAGCCCGAAATTCCATGTCGCCAGCGCCTCGTTCGGCCGTTCCTGCACCATGTACATTCTTCCCAGGTTTTCGAACAACCGCATATCGTCATCAATCGCGGGCAGAAGTCGCTCCAGCTTGATCGTCTTGGGGTTCCCATCGACAAGGTGAAACTCGGCGCGCGCGGCGAATTCGCGACCGCGCCGTCCCGCGCGGGCCATCAATGCCAGTCCACGCGATCGAGCTGTCTCGCGAAGCGGCAGATAATGATCCGCCCCGTCGAAGAAGCTCCATTCTTCGGGGTTAATAACGGGTGGAGTATCGGCGAACGCAATGGGTGATTTTAACAGACGATGATCGGTGCGCGCCACGTGAATCGAAGTGCCGCCAGTGGGCGGCATGTGACAATGCACGCAGGAACCATTCGCCGGACTGGCATTTCGCTCGGACTCCGGCGCGCGGCAACTCTGCTCGTTGTGGCACTGCATGCACTTCGTGCGATAATATTCGGCCCGCTCCGCAGGCGGAACGAAACCGTGGGGATCGTGGCAGCTGGCACAGCCCAACTTGCCGCCGCTCGCGGTGAAACAGCGACTGACACGCATTTGCTCCACGGGGCCCCGCGCGGCGGGATCGGTCGGATCCCCCAGTTTGCAACTGGTAAACACCACTAGGGAATCATCCAGCCTTTGTCCAGGTCGAAAATCCCAGAACCCGTTGCCATAGCGGGGAATTGTCAATTCCCCATGCACGTGGCATTGATTGCAGACACTCTCGCGCAATACCGGGTCGAGACGGCTCGGATTAACGATCGAATCGTCGTACCCGTCGCTGGTGCGCGCCGCAGTCTGCTTCGCCACGTGACTGTAGCCCGGCCCGTGACATCGCTCGCAACCTATCGACGATTCCTTAAACACCTGCCGTTCGTACCGGTTGCTGTTGGGCTTCACGGACACGACTTGACCCGCATGGCAATGCAGGCACTCGTCGCCCACCCGATGCGTGAACCGCTCGTGCGCCGAAGGGTGGTACCCTGGGGCCAACTTCCACGTTTGCGAATCGATGTAATAAGCGATCGGTGACTGGAAGAGCAGCCCGGCCCGATTCACCAGAAACGTTCGCAACGCCTGCCCGGAACCAACTCGGAATGACACCGGTTCGGCGTAGTCGTAGATCGGTCCCTGGTCGTCGCTCATGATCTCATGGTGGATCATCTGTCCGTCGACCCGTTCCACGACGTACTTGCGGGAGCCCGGCGGCGTGTGGATCGCGCTGTCCATCGACTCCAGGCCGTCGTCCGCGGCGATGGCGGTCAACGAATGCGCTTTGGGACTGTTCTGGTACTTCTGGCTGATTTCGGCGTGGCATTGGGCGCAGGCCGCACTGCCCACGTACCGCGTGTCGACCGGATCGGGCCGCGTGAACGGCGGCAAACTCGATTTCGCAGCCTGCACCGGCGCCTCCGTCGCAACCTGGTCCGAATTGAGATACGGCCAAGCGATTGCGAACGCCACCAACCCCGCACCAACCACCAACAGCAGCGCCAGGACGCGACGCCCTCGGGACCGCTTTGCCTCGTGACTCATTCGCACTTTCCTTGATTTCGTGTACGATGCGCTAACGGTACATTACCGGAAAGAGACCTATTGTTTCCCGCCGAGCGCCAACTGGCAACAGGCATCGGTGGACGTTTTACGGGTTCGATTCGACGTCGGTTCATGAGCAACGAAAAGAAGAAGATTCGCACCGAGTTCCGCAAGAATCGCCAGCCCAAGCCCCGCCGTGGCGATCTGACCCGTGATTTTGAACGCGACCGGGAGGAAACGGGGGATATTTCACGCGACGAGCGGATCAGCGGTAAAGGGGACTTGACCCGCCACCGCACGGTGATCGGCCAAGCCACGGAGACCGATGCCGGATTCGACGTGCATCTGGGAGTCGATGAGTCGGTTTGCCGGGCCGGACGAGTTCTCTCGGTGCACGGGCTCAGCAGCCAGGTCCAGGCGGACGACGGTGCCGTTTTTCAGTGCGCCACGCGACGCATCCTCAAGACGCTAACCACCGACCTGCGGCAGGTCGTTGTCGCCGGCGATCGCGTCATGTTCCGGCCGGAGCCGCACGGCGAGGGAATCATCGAACGTATCGAGCCTCGCTTCGGCATTCTCAGCCGCACCAGCCGCGGACGGCAACACCTGGTCGCAACCAACGTCGACCAGATTCTGATCGTCGCCAGCGTTGTTCAACCCGATTTGAAGCCCAACCTGATCGACCGTTTTCTGGTCACGGCCGAGCGATCGCGCATCCAGCCGATCATCTGCCTCACCAAGATCGATCTGATCGATCCCGCGGACCTGGAACCGTTGGCCGGTGTCTACGGTCAGATGGGATATCCTGTTTTGTTTCTGGCGTTACCCCAAGGGCGCGGAGTTGCCCGCATCCGCCAGTCTCTTCTCGGCAAACAAAGCGTTGTCGTCGGACAGAGCGGAGTCGGCAAATCGACCCTGCTGAACGCGATCGATCCGTCCCTGAATCTGCGCGTTAATACCGTTTCCAACGACAACGAAAAAGGCCGCCACACCACCACGACCGCGCAACTGATTCCGCTCGCGGATGGCGGCTACGTCGTCGACACGCCGGGGATCCGGCAATTCGAATTGTGGGACGTCGTCCCCCAGGAACTGGCCGGCTACTTCCGCGACCTGCGGCCATTCATCAACCAGTGTAAGTTTCCCAACTGCAGCCATACCCATGAATCCGACTGCGCCGTCAAAGATGCCGTCGCCGATGGAAAACTCGACGTCCGCCGATACGAAAGCTACTGCCATATGTTCGCCGGCGATTGATGCCAGCAAGCATAGAAGAGAGAAATGAGAAGTGAGAAGTTGCGGATGACCGTTGCTAACGACCCGTTCCCCGTTCCCCGTTACTCACTTCACCCTTCACTGTTCTCACTTCTAACAATGGCTGCGATGATCAGGCCACTGGAGGACCATTCGAGCAACGCGCAATAGAGTGAATCGCGAGTGAACTCCCAGGAAAATCGATACCAGAGCCAATACGAGGTGTTGATCGCGAGCCAGCCGATCAGGCCTGTGACAAGCACCACGCGCCAACGCTGCCAGAACTGACATTGATCGCTCAATTGACTGACAATCCAGGCGGCGAAGGTGCAGGCGACGAGTCCCGCCAGGAATTCTCCCAGCAATTGCCGCGGCTCGATTTCGGCCGCCGAGCGAGGCCAAAGCAGCAGGATGCCGCTCGGCTCTTTGCCGGCATCCGCTTTATTAGCGGGAAAGCCATACATGCCCGGCTCAAACTCAGGCGACTTCAACGTCTCCAGCAGCCTGGATTGAGGATCGGCGGCCAACGATAACAAGGTCCGCGTCTCCCACTCGAACGCCATGTGCTCAACCACACCAAAAACAAACATCGAAAGCCCCGCCAGCAGACCGGCCGTCAGGATACGCAGCATGTTTCGCTTCCTTCCTACGCACATGGTTTCAAACCTGACAAACCACGACGACCGACACGGTACGGACGGCGGGGAACGGTGCCATCGTAACCTGTTCCCGGAAACCTGACCACCTTCGGTCGCGGAAAGATCGGCCCTTTCGAGCCGGTTCAGGTGAACAGTTTCGATTGGTCCCGGCCTGCGATCAGTCGAATGCCGCCATTGAGGATCATCACCGCGCCGAGCAGCACCAATGCGGCGCCCCAAGCCTGGCGATGCCAGTCATCGTAGGGACTGTTGGCGTAATTGAAGATGAACACGGGAAGCGACGGTGTATAGTCGTTCAACGTACGCGGCCAGAATGAACTGACCCCGGCGGTCAGCAGCAGCGGCGCCGATTCGCCGATGATCCGCGCCAAAGCAAGGAAGACCGCCGTAATGATGCGCGGGCCGGCGGCCGGCACCACCACGTACGCCAGAGTCTGCCATTTGCGAGCTCCCAAAGCGTAGCTCGCCTGCCGCAGGGAATCCGGCACCATCTTCAGCGCTTCCTCGGAGGCGCGCAGCACGATCGGGATCATCAGGATCGCCAACGCGCAAACACCCGCCCATCCGTACCAGCCCGGCACACCGCGCAGGGCCGTCGATGATCGGACGACGATCGCATAAGCGCAAATGCCGACGACAATCGACGGAACTCCCCCCAGCAATTCGCAGATCAGTCGCGTCCACGGGCTCAGGTACCGGTCGCGGTACTCCGCCAGATAGACAGCCGCGAACAGTCCAATCGGGACGGCGATCGATGCGGCCGCGCCGGTGAGCATCAGACTGCCCAGGATCGCGTTCGCCAATCCGCCCCCCTGCTCTCCCACCGGTTTGGGCAGCTTCAAAAAAAAGTCCAGGTTCAGGGCGGTGACGCCTTCGCGAATCAGGTAGACGAGAATCAGGAATAACGGAGTCACCGTGACCAGAAAACTCGCCGAGAGGACCCCCGACATGATCCGATCCCGTCGTCGAGCGCGAACAGCCGCTCCTTGCAGTTCCCTTCCCGCGCGACGCGCTTCGACATCGGCGCGGCGCGGCATCGTTTGCTGCGAAGCCTCGGCCTGAGTCGTTCCCTGCGACGTTCCCTGGGGCGTGCCCGAACTGTGACCGTCGGCCGGACCCAGGGGAGAAACGCGCCGCGACGCGGGACGCGCAGCCGCGTCGGATTGACGCATGACCCTCCGCAGCAGCGAGCGAGCGGTCAGATTAATGAGCAGCGTCACGGCGAACAGAACCAATCCCAAAGCAACTAACGAGGAAAGGTACTGGTCGTAGGTTGCTTCGGCGAATTGATTCGCGATTGCGCTGGCGATCGTGTCGCCTTTGGCAAACAGTGAAAATCGGATCGACGGACTGTTGCCAACCAGCATCGTGACCGCCATCGTTTCGCCGACGGCCCTTCCCAGCGCAATAAAACAAGCCCCGATGATCCCCGGCCGCGCGTACGGCAGAACCACATACCAGATCGTCTGCCAGCGTGTCGCACCCAGGGCCAGGGCGCCGCCGCGTTGAGCGACCGGTACCGCTCGGCAGGCATCGGCCGAGACCGCCGTCACATAGGGTAAGACCATGATCGCCAGGATCAGTCCCGCCGGCAGCAGTCCCACGCCTCCAAAATTCGGTCCGCCCACCAATTTGACGATCTTCTGCAGGCCCGGACCGAGTACATACATCCCCCAGAATCCGTAGACGACGCTGGGGACGGCGGCGAGCATCTCTACAAGGAACGATCCTGGACGGCGCAGCCAACCCGGGGCGATCTCGCAGAGGTACGCCGCCGTTGCGACACCCAGGGGTACCGCCACCAGCATCGCAATCATCGACGTCACGATCGTTCCGAAGACAAATGCCATCGCGCCGAATTGCCGGTGCGACTCCTCCGGATCCCAGACGGTCGAAGTCAGGAACGACCATCCCGTGCTACGCCACGCTGTCCAGGAATTGAGGACCAGTACGACTACCAGACTCAATGCGATCGCCGGCACGGCGGCGGCCGCCAACCAGCACAACGCGCGCGCCGCTCCATCGCCAACCCGAGCCGGCGTGAACCGGGACCAGGCCGGTGGTTGAAAGGAGCCCGATTCAGTTGTGGTAACCCGGCTCGCGAGATTCATTTTCCGGTTCCTTTCACAACGAACCCTCCATGCGTGCGATCACCGGCTCGATTCTCTCCGCCAGCTCCCGCGGCAGTGCCGCGTAATGCAGTTCGGCGCAGTACTTTTGCCCACCGTCTTCTCGAATCGCCCATCGTAGAAAATCGGCGACCGCCTTGCCTTGCGCCCCGCCCATTCCGACATAGCTGACGCTCCAGACCGTGCCACTAATCGGGTAGGAATCGACTCCGGGTGCATTCGTCAGCGAATAGCGCAGATCGGAGGGAATCTCGCCGATCCGGTTTCGCGCCGCGGCGGTCACGCTTTCCAGATTCGGAGTTACGAATTCGCCGGACTCGTTGCGAACCGCCGCGTACTTCATCTTGTTCTGCAACGCGTAGGTCAATTCCACATAACCGATCGCGCCTGGATTCAGCCGCACCTGGCCCGCCACTCCCTCGTTCCCTTTCGCACCGACAGTATCGTCGGCCCACCGGAGCGAGGTGCTCACCCCGACCGACTCCTTCCAGGAAGCGCTGACCTTCGCCAGGAAATCGGCAAAGATGTGCGTCGTGCCGCTGCCATCCGAGCGATGGACAACCACAATCTCCAGGTCGGGAAGCTTGACGCCAATTCCCGAATTCGACTCGGCAATCCGCGGATCGTTCCATTTCTTGATCTTGCGCTGGAATATGTCCGCGATCAGTTGCCCGCTCAGTCGCAGCTGCTTGTCCACGCCTTCAAGGTTGTAGACCAGGGCCACCGCGCCCATCGCCAACGGCACATGAACCACGTCGCCGCCGACTTTTCCCGCTTTCGCCAGCTGTTCGTCGTTCAGGGGAGCATCGCTGCAGCCAAACTCGAATTCCTTCGCGGTCATCTTCTGGATGCCTCCGCCGGAGCCGATCGACTGGTAGTTAATCTCCACACCGGCGTCTTTCTGATAGGCGCTTGCCCATTTGCTCATCAGCGGATAAACGAACGTCGAACCGCCGGCATTCAGCCGCAATGCGCGCGGCGCCCGATCCCCGCCCGTTTCGCTTCCCGCGCCGCCGCTTACTGCCGTCGCCGCCGCCTTGCCCTGCCCAGCATTATCGCTCGCACCACAGCCGACGACCGCCAGCGCCGCCATTGCCAGACAACTTACCCGTCCACTCCATCGACGATCCATTTTCGTTTCTCCCTTGTGTCAATTGATCTGGCTCTCATTCTCACCGAAGTCATCTTTCCCGAAAGGCGGTTCACGGAATGTGGTGCGAAACTTCTTCATTCCTTCACAATCGTCAAGTAGCTCGAAACAGGTTTCGAGAGTCGAACGAAACGCGATACTCGTTTCGAGTCGTCGGGCGGCTCGAAACTCGAAACAGGTTTCGAGCTACGACGCGCGACGTTCCGTTGCGGACGCCCATCCGCTACAATTTCAACGTCGGTGGTTTTGCGTACCGTATCGAGACCCAGGACTTGGTCAATTTGGCAAAGACAGATTCAAACCCGCGCCCAGGAACCAGCCCGGAGGAGCGCGGCCCTCCAATGTTTCGTTCGCGAATTTTCTGGCGGCTGTTCGGGGTGATGATCCTGCTGTTGGCGGCGGCCTTCGCCATGCTGGGATGGCTGCTTGTATCGCGCATGGAAGCGTTCCTGCTCGAGCAGACGCGTGCCGACCTGGAAGAGCGCAGCGTTTTTCTGCTGGAATGGGTCAGCCAGGTTGAGGTTTCCCGGCTGCAGGCGGAAGTGCAACGCATTGCGCCGGCCCAAGCGGCTCGAATCACGCTGATTTCCGCCGACGGAACGGTGCTGGCCGATTCCGACGAGGATCCGTCGCAAACGGAAAATCATGCGCGGCGCGAAGAGGTCCGCCGGGCGGAGGAGGCCGGCATCGGCGTTTCGTCCCGTTACAGCAGCACCGTCCACCGCCCGATGATGTATCTCGCGCGGCGCAACGACCAGGGGCCGGTTCGCTACGTGCGCATCGCGATTTCGCTCGAGACCGTGGCCGAGGAGGCGCGGGCGATGCGGCAGGTGGTCTGGACCGCTTGCGGGCCGACGTTTCTGGCCGCCTTGGTTGCAAGCTGGCTCATCGCCCGCAGGATTTGCGCGCCGCTGATCGAGCTTTCCACCGCAGCCGACCGGATCGCCAGCGGCGAATTTGGCCGCAAGGTACTGGTCAGTTCGGTCGACGAGGTCGGCGATCTCGCACGATCGTTCAACGCGATGAGCGAGGCTTGCGCGAATCAGATCGCCCAGATCGAACGGGATCACTACCAGCTGCGAGCGGTGTTCCGCAGTATGGTCGAAGGTGTGCTGGTACTTGACGTCGACCGCACGGTTCTTTTCGCCAACGACGCCGCCAGCCAACTGCTGGGTAAGCCGGTCGCGGCAATGCAAGGGGAGAAGATCTGGCAGTTGTTCCGACATCGTCAGCTTGGCGACGCGATCGAGAGGATTCTGGCGGCGGACGATCCGTACAGCTGCGATCTGGAGTGGGTCGCGGGAGAGCGCCGCGCGTTGACGTTGCAAGGGGCGCGACTGCCCGGAAGTCCCCACCGAGGCGCAGTTCTTGTATTTCACGACATTACCCACCTGCGCAAGCTGGAAACGGTCAGGCAGGACTTCGTCGCGAATGTCTCGCACGAACTGAAAACTCCGCTGGCCGTGATTCAAGCGGCGGTCGAGACGTTGCTGGACGGCGCGGTCTACGATCAGAAACATAACCTGCAGTTTCTGCGACGGATCCAACAGAGCGGAGAGCGACTGCACAGGCTCGTCCAGGATCTGCTCTCGCTGGGACGGATCGAATCGAGCGAAGCGGAACTGGACCTGAGGCCTGTTTCGCTATCGATGGCGGTCGACTCGTGCCTGAGAAGGCATGCGGATCGGGCCCATTCCAGGAAACTGCTGCTGACGGCCGCGCCGCCCGACCGGCCCGTCTTCGTGATGGCCGACGACGAGTCGTTAATGGAGATCCTTGATAACCTCGTCGATAACGCCTTGAAATACACACCCGCCGATGGCTCCGTCACCGTCGACTGGAGCGTGGACGGGGACCGGGTGGAACTGACGGTCAGCGACACCGGAGTCGGTATCCCCCCGAGCGATCTTCCACGAATTTTCGAACGGTTTTATCGCGTCGATAAGGCCCGCAGCCGCGAGCTGGGAGGGACCGGTCTGGGGCTCAGTATCGTCAAGCATCTGGTGCAGCGGCTTGGCGGCAGTATCGCGGCAAGCAGCCAGGTCGGAGTTGGCAGCAGATTCACCGTGGTGTTGCCAGTCGCGGGATCCGCCTTGGCGGACGCGAATCGAATACGGCACGTCGTCTTTGTCTGCGTCGAGAATTCGAATCGGAGCCAGATGGCGGAAGCGTTTGCTCGGATGCATGGTCAAGGATTGATTGGGCCGTACAGCGCCGGCTCCAAGCCGTCCGGCAAAGTGAATCCCAAGGCGATCGAAGCGATGCGCGAGGTCGGCTGCGATCTGACGACGCACTGTTCAAAGAGTCTCGGCGAGTTGCCGAACATCGAATTCGACGTGCTCGTAACGATGGGCTGCGGCGACTCCTGCCCTAGTCTGCGTTGCCGGCAACGCGATGACTGGCAGATTCCCGACCCGCGTGATTTGGCGCCCGATGCGTTCCGCGTCGTGCGCGATCTGATTGAACGCAACGTGCAGGACTTGATCGGCCGTTTGCTCCGCCAAGACGACCACGAACCGACGTGACCGGACGGCAGTCGAACGCGGCGCCGCCGACTCGGAATACCACACCAGATGGCCCGACTTCTCCGCAGAAGGTACAATCGCGGCATCGCATGGCCGGGAAATCGCGGTTCACCACCGGTTCCTAACCAGGCCTTCACGAAATCCTCACATTTGCCCCCTATTCTGTAGCGACAGCGCAGGCGTAAATCGGTCGAGGAGACTACCGTTGAGTGCCGTCGGATTCGCCAAGATTGTCGCCGAACGAAAATCAGCTCCCAAGCGTACCGTCGATTCCAGCGTCGACGCCGCCAAGCTGGAAGTACGGCAACTGAACCTCTGGTATGGGGCGTCGCAGGCGCTGTTCGACGTGAGCTGCGCACTTTCCGATCGGAGTGTCACGGCACTGATTGGTCCGTCCGGGTGCGGCAAATCGACCTTTCTGCGGGCGTTCAACCGGATGAATGAACTGATCGACGGCGTCCGGCATACCGGCCAGGTTTTCGTATCTGGTGAGGAGATCCACGGCCGAGGCGTCGATGTCGTCGGCTTGAGGAAACGGGTCGGGATGGTGTTTCAGAAGTCGAATCCGTTTCCCAAGAGCATTTACGAGAACGTGGCGTTCGGACCGCGGATGGCGGGGATGCGCAACCGCGGCAAGCTGGACGATCTGGTCGAACGATGCTTGCGCCAATCCGCGTTATGGGAGGAGCTGAAAGACCGGCTCGGCGATTCCGCACTCCATCTGTCCGGTGGTCAGCAGCAGCGGCTCTGCATTGCCCGGGCGCTGGCAACGGAACCCGAAGTGCTGCTGATGGACGAACCGGCGTCGGCGCTCGACCCGGCCTCGACGGCCAGGATCGAGGATCTGATCTATGAACTGCGGGAAAACTATGCGATTGTGATCGTGACGCACAACATGCAGCAAGCGGCGCGGATTTCCGACCAGACAGGTTTCTTTTACCAGGGACGACTGGTGGAACTTGGCCCCACCGATCGCATGTTCACGCGGCCGGAACGCCGGGAAACCGAAGACTATATTACGGGCCGCTTTGGGTAACAGCGCATGTCGATACACTTGTCCCGCGATCTCGAGAATGTCCAGCGTCGCCTACTGTCGCTTGCCTCCGCCGTTGAGGAACTTGTCGAAAAGTCGATCCGGGCGCTGTTCGACCGGGATGCGGAATTGGCCCGCGCGTTGATGGAGTCGGACACGTCGATTGATCTCGAGGAGACCGTGATCGAGGAGGAATGCCTGAAGATCCTGGCGTTGCACCAGCCCGTGGCGATCGACTTGCGGCGCGTGGCGACTATCGTCAAGATCAACAGCGACCTGGAGCGCATGGCCGATCTGGCGGTCAACATCGCCGAACGCGCTTTTTCGCTGGCTGAATCGCATCCGGTCGCGGTGCCCGGCACCTTCCGCAGAATGACCGACCTGACGATCACCATGGTTCGAGACAGTCTGGACGCATTCGTCAATCTGGATGTGGCACTGGCGAAGCGTGTCTGCCGCCTGGACGACGAAGTGGATCGCTACAATCGCGAGATCATCGATCAGGTCAGCGACCTGATGAAAGCGGCTCCGGCCCAGGTCGATCCTGGTCTGCATCTGTTCTCGGCCGCTCGCCAGCTGGAACGGATCGCCGACCATGCGACGAACATCGCCGAGGACGTGGTTTACCTGGTCGAGGGAAAGATCATTCGTCACCACCCCGAGGCCCTGTCGACTTGACCCGCGCCGGCGACCGCCCCGCAACTGCCGCGAAATTTTCACTCCCAGCCGCATTACGATGGCCCAAGACAAGATCCTGATCATCGAAGATGAGACGTCGCTCGTCGAATTGCTGACGTACAACCTGGAGCGCGAAGGTTACAAAGTGATTTCGGCGACCGACGGCCACGAAGGCCTGCGCAAGGCACAGACCCACTCTCCCGATCTGCTGATCCTCGACCTGATGCTTCCCGGCATGAGCGGCCTGGATGTCTGTCGGGAACTGCGTTCCTCAACCCGAACCGCGGCAATCCTGATCCTGATGCTCACGGCCAAGGAGGAAGAGGTTGATCAGGTCGTCGGCTTCGCCATGGGAGCGGACGACTACGTGACCAAACCGTTCAGTGTCAAAGTGCTGCTGCAGCGGATCAAGGTACTGCTGCGGCGTTCGCGCGGAAACACAGCGACGAGCGAGATTCTGGAGGTCGCAGGAATTCGCATCGACAAGCGAGCGCATGAGGTCTCGATCGGCGACTCGCCGTTGTCCCTGACACCGACGGAATTCCGCTTGCTCGAAACGATGATCAAACAGCCGGGCCGCGCATTCACTCGCTACGATCTGATGGACGCGACGGTGGGAGATACGATCGTTCTGGAACGCACGATCGACGTGCATATCAAGTCGCTACGGCGAAAACTGGGTGACCTCGGGCATCGGATCGAGACGGTTCGCGGTGTAGGCTACCGATTTCGCGAGGAAACGGAGACCGATTAGGCAGGCTCTGCGGGCAGGCTCTTTGGCAACCCGTTAGAGTTACAGCACTGGCAGTGCGGCCTGGCCAGCCTTGATTGCATTTAATGCCGCCACATTCCGTGCCAGCTGCAGCACAATCTGATGTAGATACGGCGCCAGAATCGGATCATCGTAATTCGCACGCGTGGCGCCGGAGTCACCATTCTCGCGTATCGACATCGCGATCGGGACTTCACCGAGAAATGGCACCTTCAACTGTTCGGCCCGCCGCCGCGCCCCGCCGCTGCCGAAAATATCGTACTTCCTGTCGCAGGTCGGGCAGACGAAACCGCTCATGTTTTCCACCATGCCCAGCACATTGATATTCAATTTGCGAAACATGGCGATCGCCTTGACGGCGTCCAGCAGCGCGACTTCCTGCGGCGTGCAGACGATCACCGCGCCGGTTGGCGGCAGCATCTGCGAAAGCGATAACGCGATGTCGCCCGTGCCCGGCGGCATGTCGATGATCAGGTAATCGAGTTCGCCCCAATGCGTGTCGCGCACAAACTTGTTCATCATTCCGTGCAACATCGGCCCGCGCCAGACGACCGCTTCGTCGCGAGGCACGAAATAGCCGATCGACATCACGCGCATCCCATCCACCTCGGCCGGGACCAGCTTGCCGTCCCGCTCTTCGGGACGGTGTTCGATCCCGAGCAGATGCGGGATGCTCGGTCCGTACATGTCGGCATCGAGTAAGCCGACCCGACACTGTGCCCGCTTCAGACCCAACGCCAGGCTGGCAGCGATCGTACTCTTCCCGACTCCGCCCTTCCCGGAGCCGACGGCGATCACCGCTCGAACCGCCAGGCCCGTGTCCGCGCGCGGCTCGATCCGGTCCGCCACACACTCCATCCGCGTATGAACCTCGGTCGCTCCCAATTCCTTCAGACGCGGAACGTACATCTCCTGGAGGTCGTCGCGAAGCAGGTACGCGAACGTCGAGAGTTTCAAATTCAGGCTGACCCGTCGATCCTGGCAGGTAATATTCGAGAAATGGTCCTGGTCGAGCAAACTCAGTCCCGTCGCCGGATCCTTGACCTGCTGCAAAACCTCTCGCACCTGGTTCGTCGTAAGCGGATGCATCATGAGCCGTGTTCCGTCCGTTCGTAATCGGGTCTGAATTCCGGCAACCACCCCCACCGCTCCAGACAACGCTGTACCGGATTCAGATCGGCGGGTCGGTAGCGCGCCAGATGTCGACAGGCGAGTCGCGTCAGGCGGCCAAGGTCGCGCAAATCCCAGGCCACGTCCACCGCGCCGATCTCGCGAAACCAGGGTTCCATCGGGATCAGGTCGGGACACGCCAGAATCGCGAATCGTACCTGACCATAATCCCGCGTCCACTTCAAGGCCGCATCACAGCGCGACTCCCAGTTTATCGCGTCGCACTCCATCGCCAGGAACGAAGCGCGAGCCGACTCGAGCAACGGTTCGACTTCGACCGCCCCGCGCACTTGATGCACGTGCCAGGCAATCGCACCGGAGGTGCCGTGCCAGGCACGCGACCATTGCCCATGCCTTTCCCAAATCAACAGCCGAGCACGAGATTCAACCATGCTCACCTCCGTCATCGACCTCCCAGAACAAGGGACGCGATTCGGATGCCGCCGCCGGAGCGTCGATCTTCGGCCGCGAGAGTGTCGGATCCGCGGTCGCGTAAGGCCCGTGCGGATCGCGCGGCGATCCGGGCGAGTCGACTTCGACGTCGATCACGGGGTCCCCTTCCAGCGGTGGCGCATCCAGCCCAAGCTGTTCAATCAGCCGCAACAACCTGGCGCGCGACAGCCCCAGCAATTTCGCGGCCTTCGCTCGATTGTTCCGGCTGCGCGCCAGCGCCGCGGCAATCAACTCCCGCTGTAATTCCGCCACCGCATCGTCATAAACCATGCGGCGTGCGACCGGTCGCATCCGATGCTGCGCCTGCCCCCACGCTCGAATCGACGCGGGAAGGTCGCCTACCCCCACCATCGACCCCGCACAATTCGCGACCGACTCGTTCACCACCTGCGACAATTCGTCCAATTCACCCGGCCAGGGATACGCGGCCAGCAGACTCAACGCCTCGGGCACAAACCCGGACATCTGACGCTGCCCGCGCGAATTCTGCTGTTCGAGCAACAACTGCGTCAGCAGGCGAATATCGTCCTGTCGATCGACCAACCTCGGCAACTCCACCTCAATGACCGCGAGCGCCGACGCCAGTGCCAAGTGGAATTCACCGCGGCGAGCCATTTCCAAAGGCGATCGACCGGCGGTCGCCAGCAACGAAACCTCCGGACCGACCGTCGCCAGCCGGCGCAGCAACTGCAACTGGCATTCGCTGTTCAGCCGCTCCAGATCCAGCAACAGCAGCGACACGACCGCAGGCGGCTGTCCGGCGTCAGGCAACGACCGCTGCAGTGCCTCCAGCGCCGCGTCCAGCGACGCCCCATCCACGATCCCGCAGTCGATCGGGATGATCCCGCCGTGGCTCGTGGCACGGGCGACATGGATCGTTCGAGCTACGTGCTCCCGACCCGCGCCCACGGGGCCACAGATCGTCACGGGAACCCCGGTCTGCACCGCGGCGCTCACCTGCGCCCGGAGCCGCTGCGCCGCCGGAGAATCGCCCACTAGATGGTCCAGGCGGTACTGTGCACCGAGCGCATGACGCAGTTCCCGCAATCGGGCATGCAGTTGATTCGTCGCTGGCAAAACGGGCGACGCCACGCTGTCGGATTTCAATTCCATGTCGTGCGGCGCCACGATCGCCAGCAACAAACTGGCGTCGTCAGCAGTCCCCGACAAGGGCACGAAATGGGCGAGCCGCCGTGTCGAACTGCCATCGGCGCGCCGGAAACCGATCCAGCCGGACAACGCGCCGACCTCGAAAACCTCCGGCGGCGGACATAGTCCGGCGGCAATCCGCATCACCTCATTGCCGTCCAACCCGGAATGGTAGTCGCAGCGGGCCCCCTGAATCAGCCCGGCATCCAACCCCGTCCATTCCGAGAAAGCCGGGTTGCAGTACTGCAGGATGCGACGATCGTCCAGCAAATAGACCGGTTGCGGAGACTTGGCCAGCGATTGGCTCAGGAACTGGATGTTGGATCGCGCGCGAGACATGCGGGAAAACTCGTGCCAGCCGTGGAAACGGCTCATTCACCCTAGCGACGTACCTTGTGCGACAATTATCGCCTCGCACGGCAAAAGGTGACACCCCCCCGATTTAGCGACTGCCCTCGTCGGCGCGTGAAAGATCCTGAAATCCCGGTTGAGCCGGCGGATGTTCCGCGCGCATTCGCGTCCCCGACGACGGTTGCGGCAACGATTCGTCCGCCAGTCGCGCCCGCTGCATCGTGATTCCCGGGAACAGTCCGATCCCGACGATTAGAATCGTACTCGCCAGCATCGTCGCAAACGGCCCCAATCCACCCCCCAGCGGCAAGTTGCCGCGCGCTTCCTGGAAGTACATCGTACTGATCAAACGCAGATAATAGGCCGCGGCGATCGCCGCATTGACGGCTCCGGCAATCGCCAGAAACAGAAACCAGGAAGCGTTACCCTGCGCCCCCTGAGCCGCTTGCAGGACACTGGTGAACAACCCAAACTTGCCCCAGAACCCCGCGAGGATCGGAATTCCAGCGAACGAGAACATCGATACGGCGATCGCGGTCGCTACCAGCGGATTCGACTTCCCCAAACCTGACAGGTCCTCCAGCCGTTGCAGCGGTCGATCCTGGCTCTCGAGAAATGCGAAAGCTCCAAACACCGCCAGGGAGGTGAGCGAATAGGCGATCAGATAAAAGATCACGGCGGCGATTCCACCGGAGCGAGCCGCCGCGACCGTCGACGCGATGCCCATCAACATGTAGCCCGAATGGGCAATCGAGGAATAGGCCAGCATGCGGCGCAGATCGCGCTGCCAGAGTGCGCAGACGTTACCCAACGTCATCGTCAGCACGGCGATTCCCAGCGGCAATTGCCAGCCAAGATCGTACCGCTCCGGCACGATCGCCACGTAGACTCGAATCAACGCCAGAAAGCCGGCGATTTTCGGCGCCACCGATAACAATCCCGCGTTGGAGTTCGTCGTACCCTGATAAACATCGGGAGCATAAAAATGAAATGGCACCGCGGTGATCTTGAACCCCAGCCCGCCGAGCAGCAGGATCAGTGCCAGCGGCACAAGAGGCGATGCCGGAGAACCCGCGACCGCGCGCGCCACCCCCTCCTGAATGCCACCTGCGCCCACCAGCTGCGTCGAACCTCCCAGACCGAACAGGAAACTGAAGCCGTAGAGAACCAGTGCCGACGAGAAGACGCTGAGAAAAAAGTACTTCATCGTCGATTCGGCGGAACCGCGATCGCGCCGTCCCAGAAACATCAACACGTAAGTTGGGATCGACACGGTCTCCAGGCCGACGAACATCAGTACCAGATCGTTGGCCCGTGCCACGATCAGCAACCCGATCACCAGCGCCACGATCATGCCCATCCGCTCACTGGTCAATTCCTCCTCATGTCGCCGCCAGCATAACAGGGCCAGCAACAATCCGATCACCAGCGCGAACTGCCGCAGCAACAAGCCGAACAGGTCGACCACCAACGGACCGTTCAGCACAATTCCTTGACTATCAGAGATCTGGAAATCGGCGAATCGGCGATCGACGAATCCGTAGATCGCCAGCAATGCCGCGAACGCCAAGGCCGTGAAGACGGGCCACCAGCCATGCGCGCGACGGACGAAAGTCCCCGCCAGGAACAGAAAAGCCAGCACGCCCAACAGCACGATTTCGCTGCTCAACAACCGTATTGTGGTCCCGTCGACCATCTTATTCCCTCGTCGATACCTGGCCGCTCGCGAACCGCACCATCGTCGGGTCGTTCTGGAAGCGGACGACTGGCGACGGCGCGCGGGCGGCGTCGGTCAATCGGCTCAAAGTCGGTCCCATCCGATTCAGAAAAAAACCTGGCTGCAGTCCGATCCAGATCACAAACACAAGCAACGGCGCGAGGGCCAGGAATTCGCGCGGCGACAAGTCCCGGACGCCCGCTGCCGCATCATGCTGGGTTGGCTCATGCTGGGCTGGCTCTCTCAGCGGACCGAAAAACAGGCGCTGCACCAGCCACAACATGTACCAGGCGCCAAGGACAACGCCGCTAACGCTGAGCACGGCGATCGCCAGCATCTGCCCCTGATAGGCAAACGCCGATTCGCTGTACGCCCGCTGGAATATCCCCAGCAGGATCAGAAATTCGCCGGCAAATCCGTTTAAGCCCGGCAAACCAATGCTGGAAAATGTAAACAGTAGCATGCAGCAGGCGAGCCGAGGCAAGCGCCGCGCCAGCCCGCTCAAATCGCGGATCTCGCGCGTGTGATAACGCTCGTAGATCAACCCGACAATGGCAAACAGGCCGCCCGTCGACAAGCCATGGTTGATCATCTGCAGGGTTCCTCCTTGAACGCCCGGTCGATTGAAGGCAAACAGTCCCAGCATGCAGAATCCGAGGTGGCTGACGCTGGAATAGGCGATGAGCCGCTTGATATCGGATTGCACCAGCGCGACGAGCGCTCCATAGATGATCCCAATCGCCGCCAGCCAGAGCATCCACGGGGAAAAGGTCCGCGAGGCGTCCGGCAGCATCGGAATACTGAATCGCACAAATCCGTACGTGCCGATCTTCAGCAACACCCCCGCCAGAATCACACTCCCCGCCGTCGGGGCCTGCACATGGGCCAACGGCAGCCAGGTATGCAAGGGGAAAAGTGGAACCTTGATCGCAAATCCGGCGAATAGCGCCAGAAACACCAGGGACTGCAGCCCAGGCGGCAGCGGATGCGCGCGGAGGCCGGTCGTCAATTCATCGATCATGAAACGCATCTGACCGGTTCCCGAATGGTGCTGATCCCAGAGCACCAGCGCCAGAATCCCAAGAAACGTCAGAACGCTTCCCGCCAGCGTGAACAGAAAGAACTTCATCGCCGCGTACCGGCGATCCTCGCTGCCCCAGATTCCGACCAGAAAGAACAGCGGAATCAGAGTGAACTCGAAAAAAACGTAGAACAAAAGAATGTCGCGGGCCACGAACACGCCCAGGCAACCCGATTCCAGCAACAGCAACATTCCATAAAACAAACCGACCCGGTCGCGGATCGCCGTCCAACTGATCAATACGGCGGACACCATCAGCAGCGCCGACAAACCGAACAGCCAGACGCTCAAGCCATCCAGGCCGATGTTGAACTGAATGCGTGGCGCCGGGGCCATGGCGACGTCGGCGCCGACGAACCAGGCGTAGTCGAATACCGCAAACGCCTGGCCGGTGCCACCGTCGGCGGGAAAGCGATGGATGACCATACTTGCGAAATACAGCGTTACGCAGGTGACAAGCAACGCCACGCCTCGCGCGACCTGGTCGCCCGCGCGGGCGCACGGCCCCATGAGGATCGCGCCGAACAGCGGCAACAGTACCGTCGCCAGCAGGATTTGTGAATTGTCCATCGATCGAAACCCATTAGCCGTGACACGCCTGCGTGCCACCAACCATCCCCTAAAGTTGACTGGCAAGCAGTAACAACATCGCCAACAACATCGCCAGCGCGTAAAACGGAACCAGCCCGGTCTGCATCCGTCGACAGACCGCACCGATCGCCGGCGGCACGGCGCCGACGAAATTGACCAGGCTGTCAATCAACCATCGATCGGCGGACGCCAACAGCCGGGAAAATCCCCGCAACGGCCGGACGATACCCCAATCGTACAATTCATCGAAGTAAAATTTTCGCTGCGACAACCGATACGGCGAAACGTACATGGCGACGAGCAGCGGCGCCGATACCACAATCAGCACCGCACCCAGCAGATATCCCGTGACTGTCGCGACCAATCCCAGGCCCGCTCGCCGCGCCATTCGATCCAACGCCGCAACCCAACGCCAGCGGAAGACCCGCCGCACGTCCAAGGACTGAACGACACCGTCCAGATTGAACAACGAAGTCAACACACGCACTTCCCTGGTGTCGCCCAAGTACAAGTACATCGCCAGGCCGATCCCGGCCAGCGACACCAATACGCTGGTCGCGGCGACACTGAGGTGGAACGAGTCAAGGGCGGGAGTCTTCCCTACCGCGCCGGCGGCCAGCTGCGGCGCCGAGGCGAGAAAGGCAGCGAATGAATGCCGCTGGCCGGACGGCAACGATGCATTGTAGGTCTGATCGAAAAACAGTCCCGCGATACAGGCCGCAGCCGCCAGGACCATTAACGGAAAAGTCATTGATGCCGGCGACTCATGCGCGTGCCCGTGGGCTTCGTGGGGAACACGCTCGGTCCCATGAAAGGTCAGCAACAAAGCACGCAAAGTGTAGAACGCCGTCAGAAACGCGGTCAGCGTCGCCGCATAGTACAACCATCCGTATGCCTGGATGCCACAAACCAGTTGACCGTCGGTCAGCGTTTCCAACCCACCGATGCCGGCGCGAGCCGGATCGGTCGTCGCGTCGGCGGCGCCTCCGCCCTGGGCATGCCGCAGCTCGATTTGTTGTTCATACAAATGCAGTTTGTCATGAACGGCACCCAGGACCGCGTCCTTGCTCCAGAAACCCGCCAGCGGCGGAACTCCCGCCAGCGCAAGGGAACCGATCAAGAATGTGCCGTACGTGATCGGCATGATCCGCCGCAGCCCGCCAAATCGGCGCATGTCGATCACGTTACCCATCGCGTGCATCACGCTGCCAGCGCCGAGAAACAGCACGGCTTTGAAGAACGCGTGCGTAAACAAATGAAACATCGCGGCCGTGATTCCCGCCAGCGATCCAGTGCCCAATCCCAGGAACATGAAGCCGAGCTGGCTGACCGTCGAGTAAGCCAGCACGCGTTTCAAATCCCACTGCGTCAACGCGATCAAGCCGGCCAGCAGCGCCGTTAATCCGCCCACGCACGAAACCAGTACCTGCGCGTCGGGCGAAGCCATGAACAACGGCGTGCAGCGCGCCACCATGTAGACGCCGGCGGTAACCATCGTCGCGGCGTGGATCAGCGCGCTGACCGGTGTAGGGCCTTCCATCGCATCGGGAAGCCACACATGCAGAGGAAACTGGGCGCTCTTGCCGCACGCGCCGAGCAACAGCAACGCGCAAATCACGAATCCGACCGCACCGCCGACATACCCGCCGCTGGCGATCCGCGCCTTGCCCAGCACACCGGACGTTCCGGGATTCGCGACCGATGCGGCGATCAAGGAATCGTCGGCCGCAACGGCGGTTGCGTTGGAGGCGATGGAATCCACACTTTGGGAATCATGGAAATCGAGCGTTCCGTACGTGGTCCAAATCAGGAACAGCGCCAGCGCAAAACCGAAGTCGCCAACCCGATTCACCAGGAACGCTTTCTTACCGGCGGCGGCGGCTTCTGGTTTTTCGTACCAGAACCCGATCAACAGGTAACTGCAGACACCTACCGCCTCCCAAAACACAAACAGCAGCGCGAAATTGCTGACCGAGACCAGCATCGTCATCGAGAAAACAAACAGCGAGACATAGCTGAAAAAACGCCAATAGCCGCGGTCGCCATGCATGTACCCCGCGGCGAAGACCGCGACCAGCGTGGCGACCGATGTCACCATGCAGAGCATCATGCTGGTCAACGCGTCGATCCGCATCACCACATCAATCCGCAGCGGCACGGCTCGGGGCGGTTGCGCGGCCTCGGCGTGCTCGTACGCGTCGTTCAAGTTGGCCCAGTTCCAGACCGTTACGATCCGCTCGAACCCACCTGGCGGCGCCGCATCCTGCTCGCGGCGCACCTCGGTCAGCAGCAGCAGGCTGAACAGGAATGATGCTCCGATCCCGATGATCGCCGGAATATGGCAGGTGGAGCGCAGAAATTTTGGGCCGAGCAGCGCCGTGATCAGCGCGGCGAGCAACGGCAAGGCCGGGATCCAGAGTATCAGTTTTTCGATCGCGAACATTTCAAACTCGACTTCGATGCAACGGAGCTTCCTCGTCCAATGTCGGTTCAATCCCGGCGGGCGTCAGGCGCGGCCAGTGGTCCTCGCGGTCCAGTTCCCTCGGAACATTTCGATCCACGAATGCGGCCCGCCCTTCCTCGCGCACCCCTTGCCAGAATGTCACATCCAGCTTGCCGCTCTTCTGGTAGAGCATCACAATCAACGCCAGCGCGACTCCGGCCTCACAAGCCGCCACCGCGATCATGAACAGCACCAGCATTTGTCCCCCCAGCCGATCGTGGTAGCGGCCCCAGCCGACCAGGCTGATCGAGACACCCTGCAGCATCATTTCCGCGCAGAGGAACATCACGATCAAGTTGCGGCGCACGATAAAACCGATCGTACCCAGCGCGAACACCAGCCCGCCGACGATCAAGTAGTTGAATAGCTGTTGCGAGGCCTCAGGCATCCGGCACCTCCCGCGTCGCGCGACGCTCCCGCCCGTGAATCATCAAAGCGATGGCACCGACCAGGGCCACCAGCAGCAGCGTGCCTACAAGTTCCACCGCCAACAAGTGCACCGAAAAGAGCTCGTTGCCCAGCCGCGCCAATTCCGAGGAGTCGTCAAGCAGGCTCTGGCCGTCGCCGGCGCGCGGAATGTCGCCATTCAGGACCGCGCCGCAGGCCGAACCGAGCAGCGCCATCAACGTTCCACCCGCCAGGATCGAAGCCGGTTTCGCCAATCTGCCCCAACTCAATCGGTCGTGCGTTTCATGGCCCTCCGGCTGTGCCAACATCACGACGAACAGGAAAGTAACCACGATCGCGCCGGCATAGACAACCATCGTCGCCACTCCGACGAATTGCGCATGTTGTTGCACGAGCAACCCCGCGGTTCCCAGCAGGGAAACCGCGAACCAGATCGCCGCGTAGACCGGGCTGCGCATCGAGATCGCGGCGGCCGACGCCCCCACGGTGAGCAGTGCCAGCGCCCAGAATACCAGCTGTTCGAACCACGGTCCGAAGCGCGGCAGAGCATACAGGATGGAAACAATCCCCGCGGTAATCAACAGCCCGCCCGCATTCCGCGTGCGACGGGTGCTGTGCGGAATCGCGAGAAACAGTCCCGTCACCAGCAGAATCAAGCCCCAGGTTCCGCCGCCGCTCATGCGTTGGTTCCCTCCGTCGGCGCCGATCGCATCGGCTCGGTGTCCTTCGTGGCGTCAAACACGCTGAGCAACTTTTCCTTGTCGAAAATCATCTCCTCGCGGCTGCGACCGGTCAGATTGTAGAGGCTGGTAAGTTCAATCGCATCCACCGGGCAGGCTTCCTCGCACATCCCGCAATAAATGCACCGCAGCTCATCGATGGTGAAACTCTGCGGATATTTTTCCCGATCGGGCCAGGGACTTTCCACGCCGACGATATCGATACAGTGCGCCGGACAAGCCGTCGCGCAAAGAAAACAGGCCACGCACTTGACCCGACCCTGCTCGTCGCGATTCAACCGATGCACGCCGCGATAAATCAACGGTGCGTCAATCCGCGGTTCCTGGTCGGGGTAGCTGACCGTCAAGACGTCGCCCGCCAGCGATCGCTTGAGATGCTTGAACGTCGTTGTCAGTCCTTGCGCGAACATCGGCAAGTACATCCGGCCGGTGATGCCGAGTTTCGGTTCGTCGACCCAGCGGATTTTCGGATCATCCGGTCGCATGGCAGCTCCCGTAACAGACGCGGTTCATGAAAAGCCCTCCGCATGCGAATCCGAGCCCCGGGAAGTGCGCTGGGGCCGATTGTCCGTGACCAGCGTTCCGGAATAGGCCACGGCCAGCCAACCGAGTACCAGAGTCACCCAGTTCGGCAGAGCCAATCCCCATTCCCAGAAACGATCGGCGAATTTCGGATCGTACCAGGCCCGGACCTCCCCCAGCGCCGCCACGACGATGAAGTTCGCGATCCCCAGCGGCAACATGATCTTCCAGGCCAGCGCCATCAGCTGATCGAAACGAAATCGCGGCCAGCTCCAGCGGGTCAGCATGAAGAACAAAATCACCAGGAAGACTTTGCCAAGCAGTACCGCGACGCGTAACAACGACTGCAGCCAGCCGATCTCGGCATCGGGTCCGCCTGTTATACCCCAGAAATGCCAACCCCCAAGAAACAGAATCACGATCAGGAACGATGCGGTGATCATGTGCAGGAATTCGGCGACCAGGAACAGCAACAACTTGATCCCGGAATACTCGGTATGGTACCCGCCCACCAGTTCCTGTTCGCATTCCGGCAGATCAAACGGAACCCGGGCCGACTCGGCGAAGGCCGCGATCACGAACACCACGAAGCCTAATGGCTGGGCCAACACGAACCAGAGCCCGCTTTGTGCCTGACGCGCGATCACCTGTTCCAGGTTCATCGAACCGCTCGCCAGTACCACGCCCAGGATTGCGAGCCCCAACGGCAGTTCGTAGGCGATCAGCTGAGCGCTCGAACGCAGCCCGCCCAGGAAACTGTACTTGTTGTTGCTCGCCCAGCCTCCCAGCAGCACGCCGTAGACCGCGATTTCCGACAATGCGAACACCAGCAACAGCCCCGAATCAAAACCGGGAATGACCACCAGGGAAATTGGCTGCCCGCCGTCCGCCAGCCCGGGGACGGCCGGAACCATGCCGCCCACAGGAATGACCGCGAACACGACCAGCGCCGCGACCAGAATCGCGATCGGCGCGAACAGGTACATCCAGCGATCGACGTGCGCGGGCGTGTAGGCTTCCTTGAAAATGAATTTGACTCCATCGGCCAGCGGCTGGCCCAGTCCGAACAGCCGAATACCGGTCAACGGAATGCCGACCCGGTTGGGCCCACGGCGATCCTGGATCCAGGCTGCCATCCGCCGTTCCAGCAGCACGAAATAGGCCGCGGCGGTCATCAGCCCACCGATCAGGACCACGATCTTGACGATCGCCTGCAACAGCAGCGGCGATAGCGAGCTGTCCGCGGCCAGCAATAATTCCGACGAAGACCCCATCAGCCGATCGCTCCCATCTCTGCGGTTGCTCCCGCCGCCTGCGGCGCGATTCGATTCAACTTCAAGTCGATTCCGTCCGGCGGAACGGCGTCGGACAGCGCGGAGAAATACACAAATTCCTCCGCCAGTTCGCGGCGCACTGTTTCCGCGCGGTACATGCCCTCCCGCTGCGACAATTGCCAGAACAGCCTCGCCTCCGTCTTGACACCGGCCGGCGGACGGATGGCCCAGCCGAACGATTGCAGCCGATCGTTGTAGTTCACGTACGATCCTTCGCGCTCGGCAAACGATGCCGCCGGCAGGCAGTAGTCGGCGCATTCACTCAGTGGACTCGGAAACAGGTCCTGGACGATCAAGAGCGGAAAGGCGCGCAGCAGCTCCGCCTGGGAAGCATCGATCCAGTCGGACTTGTATCCTCCGGCGACCCAGAGCGCGCCGCTGGCCGACGACGGAGACGAATCCAACAGATCGCTCCAGTTCGCCGCTTCGCCACAAATACCGCGAATAACCTGAGCGACGCCGCGGCGATTGGGGCATTTCTCCGATCGAATCGTGAATCCGCCGCTGAACCGCTCGTCGCCTGCTCCCTCCGGCACCGCGCCCAGGATGACGCGTGCCTTGGCGTCCACCGCGCGCGCATACTTGGCCGCCAGCAGCGCCTCCTCGACGGTCAGGAAAGGCGATAGCACCATTGTCAAACCACCGGCGGCACGCAGCCGCTGGTCGAGTTCCGCGGGCAAGGCGGTCCAATCGGCGATCTCGGCGCGGCCCTGCCGGCGTCGCAAGGGCTGCGCCAGACGCCCGGGGTCATGCACATGCTTCCAGCCGTACCGGCCCTCGTCGCACATCCAGTACTGGTTGACCGCCAGGTTTTCGCGCGGTTTCAAGCGGTAAATGCGATCCTGATTCTCGTCCACGTCAATGGAACAACCGGTCGAACAGCCGGCGCAGACGTGGGCATGCGACTCCATAAACCAAACCCGCTGCCGATAAAGGAAGTCCTTGTCGCCCAGTGCGCCAACCGGGCAAAGATCGACCACGTTGCCCGATAGTTTGTTCGACAATGGAAAGCCAGGAAAAATATCGATCTCTTCGTGAGCACCTCGATGGGCGACCATCAATTCCCGTGTGCCGGCAACCTCGCGGCAGAATCGTACGCAGCGCGTACACATCACGCACCGGTCGACAAAAAGCGTGACCGTATCCCCCAGAGAACGTCGCCGGCTATGAAACGGCTTGATATCGGCCCGGCGCTCCTCCCGTCCATGCTGGAAGTGGTAATCCTGCAGGGAACATTCTCCCGCCTTGTCGCAGATCGGACAGTCGACCGGATGACGCAGCAGCAGGTCCTCTTCGACCATCGCTCGAGCATTTTTCACGGCGGCGCTTTCGGTGACAAAGACCGTCCCGTCGCTGGCTGGAGTCTGGCAGGCCGGCACGAGTTTCGGGATCATCGTAATCTTGCCCGACTGGAGATCCTTCTTCCCCGTCTCGACCAGGCACATCCGACAGCTCGCCACCACCGAAAGCCCAGGATGCCAGCAGTAGTGCGGGATTTCCACTCCGGCGCGCGCCGCCACCTGAATGCCGTTCAGCCGCTCCTGGCCGTCGATTTCCACTTCCTTGCCGTCGACTATCACAATAGGCATGTTCAGTGAATCCCCAGCAATTGCAGCGCCGGCACCGCATTGGTTTCCGCGTAACCCTGCGGGTTGGTGCGCTTGATATACTCTTCCAGTTCCGGTCGGAATTTGCGAATCGCGTTTTTCAACGGCCAAGCCGCTCCATCCGCCAGCCCACAGATCGTGGTCCCGGGAATGATGCCGATGTTGTCGCCAATCTCCAGCAGCAGGTCGAGGTCTTTCCAGCGCCCCTTTCCCGCCTTGATCCGCTGCATTAATCGCAGCGACCAGGCAGTCCCCTCACGGCAAGGCGTGCATTGGCCACAACTTTCGTGCGCAAAAAACTGGCAGCTGTTATGGAGGAAATCGACCATCGAAACCGTTTCGTCCATCACAACCACCGCGGCCGTTCCCAGCCCCAGACAGCCGTAACGTCCGGGGCCGTTGAAGTCGAGCGGACAATCGAATTCGCTCGCAGTCAACAAACCCATGCTGATGCCACCGGGAATCGCCGCCTTCGCCTTGCGCCCGCCGCGAATGCCTCCGCCATATTCCGCGATCAACTCGTTGACCGTGATGCCCAGGGGCGCCTCGTAGCAGCCCGGGCGATTGACGTGCCCACTGAGGCAATACAGCTTGGGGCCGTAACTACCGGCGTCACGAGGATTTTGCGGATCGGCCGGAACCCCAATCGACTTGAACCAGTCGACGCCTCGGGACAGGATCTGCGTCACACAGGCCGCCGTTTCAACGTTGTTGACCACCGTCGGCTTGCGAAACAGACCTTCCACCGCCGGAAACGGTGGCTTGATGCGCGGCCAGGCCCGTTTGCCTTCGATGCTCTCGATCAATCCCGTTTCTTCACCGCAGATATACGCCGCCGCGCCGCGGTGCAGATAGATATCGAGCGAATACCCCGAGCCAAGAATGTTCTTGCCGAGCAGGCCGGCGGCGTAGCATTCCTCCACCGCCTGCTGCACCCGCTGCCAGGCGGTCGGGTACTCGTACCGCATGTAGAAATAAGCCGTCGAAGCCCGTGTGGCAAAACTACTGATGATCACGCCTTCGAGCACCTGATGCGGGTCGAATTCCATCAAGTATCGGTTGTTGAATGTCCCGGGCTCGCTTTCGTCGGCGTTCAGGCAGAAGTAGATCGGACCCGGATGATCTTTGGGAAGAAAGGTCCACTTCAAGCCGGTGGGAAAACCGGCGCCACCCCGACCGCGTAGTCCGCTGGCCTTCACCAGTTCCCGGACGTCATGCGGGGACATCGAACCGAGTACCTTGCGCAGCGCGGAATAGCCGCCCCCCGCCTCGTAGACTTTCAGCGTGTGGCAGTCGGGTTTCTCAATATTTGCAAGTAATACCGGTTCAAATCGCGTCACGCAAACATCTCCCCCCACACGGAATGCCCCCGGCCTTCCATCAGCAATTCCACCCGATCGTCTATTTCAACTGGTCCACAAACTGATCCGCCTTTTGCGCGTCCAGACAGCGATGGAGCGTTGTCCCGGCCAGCATGCACGGTGCAAACTCGCAGGCTCCGAGGCACTCCGCGTACTCCAAAGTGATTTTTCCATCCGCGGTTGTCTCCCCCGGCTTCACTCCCAATCGTCGCGAGAGATGCGCAAGCACTTCTTCCGCGCCCAACAGATGACAACTGATCGATCGACATACCCAAGCACGGACATTGCCGTGCGGTCGATCCTGTTTAAAGAAACCGTAAAACGACAATGTGTCCTGGACGTCGGCCGGGGCCAGACCCAGGATCTCGGCGATCTCGACGACCGCCGCCAACGGCACGTGACGCAACCGCTCATGCACCAGATGCAGAGCAGGCAGGGTCACTGCCTGCTTCGACGGATAACGCGGCAGCAGCGACTGAATCTCCGCCACCATCTCGTCCGTCAGTACTCGCTCCGTGGTCCCGCTCATGCGATCCGTCCCTTGCTCAATCACGTTCATCGGTCCAGTTCCGCCGCGATAATATTCAAGCTGCCCAGCACGGCCACCACGTCACTCAGCGTGTGTCCGCGAATCAGACGCGGGAACAACGAGAAGTGGATGAACGAGGGTGGCCGGCAGCGGGCCCGATAGGCAACGTCGTTCCCGGCGCCGACGACGTAAAATCCCAATTCGCCATTCGGGGATTCGATCGCCGCATAGACTTCCTCGTGCGGCACCTCGAATCCGCGGTTGGCCATGACCAGTTCAAAATGCGTGATCGTCCCCTCGATCGTCTGGTAGACCTGCGGTTTCGTCGGCAGCGCCGTACGCTCGCCGACCGCCACATTGATTGGCCCGGCGGGAATGTTCTCAATCGCCTGGCTGACGATCCGCAGGCTCTCGCGCATCTCGGCCATCCGCACGTAATACCGGGCGAAACAGTCGCCGGCTCGCGCGCAACAGACCTGAAAGTCGAAATCGGAATAGGCCAGATACGGCTCATCCTTGCGCAGATCGCGCGTCACGCCACTGGCTCGCGCTACCGGCCCCGACGCACTGCCGGCGATCGCTTCCTCGCGCGAAAGCACCCCCACTCCTTTCATCCGATCGACGAAGATCCGATTCCGATTGACCAGACGCTCCATATCATCCAGCGTTTCCGGAAAAGTGCGGAGGAAATCGCGGATCTTCTCCACCACCAGGGGCGTGATGTCGTGCATCGCGCCGCCGACGCGTGTGTAGCTGTTGGTGAATCGCGCCCCACACAGCGACTCAAAAATGTCGTAAATCCGCTCACGCTGGTAAAACGCGTAAAGAAAAAAGGTGAATGCGCCAACGTCGAGCCCCATCGCGCCGGTCGAAAGCAGATGGTCGCTGATCCGCGCCAACTCGGACACAATCGTGCGCACATATTTACAACGCGGCGTCAGCTCGATGCCCAGCAACGTCTCGACCGCCTGGTGCCAGGCGACATTGTTCGCCATCGGTGAAATGTAGTTCATCCGATCGGTCACCGTGACATACTGATTGAAGTCGAGATGCTCCCCGATCTTCTCGAACCCAGAATGCAGATAGCCGATGTCCGGAATCGCGTCGACCACGCGCTCGCCGTCGAGCTTCAAGATCAAACGGAGCGTGGTATGGGTCGCCGGATGCTGGGGCCCGAAATTCAGGGTCCAGAGATAATCCTGGCTGTCCGCCGCCGCCTTGGATGCCAATGTCAAAGGCATATCTATTCTCATCGCCTGCCAGGCATCGCGGCCGTCGCCACAACCCCGGCGCCTTGTCGTACTTCCTCGCCTCGCGGAAACGATACCGCGAACCCCTCCGACCCCAAAATCGTTGCCCGAGCGCTATGCCTGCCCACGGGTAATCACCGGAAAATTGTGCCGTTCCCCCCTCCCCTGCAACGGGTAGTCTTTGCGCAACGGAAAACCGGTGAACTCGTCCGGCAACAGAATCCGCCGTAAATCGGGATGCCCCTGGAACACGATGCCGAACATGTCGTAAACTTCCCGCTCCATCCAGTCCGCACCCGGCCAGAGCCCGGTTACCGACGGCAGCTCCAGCGCCGAATCGTTGAGCATCACCCGAACCGTAAGCCGCTGGCTGCTCCCAGTGTTCGCGAGAAGCCCAGTGTTCGCGAGAAGATAGACCAAGCCAAATCGATCGACCGCATCCCGGTAATTCAAGTAATCCACACAGGTCAGATCGACCAGCAGATCGAATCCGAACTGTTCCTTCAGAGCGCGCAATAGATCCAGTGCTTCCTCGCGCGGCACCAGGAGCCGCGTCTGCCCGCGAAACTCCGAACGCACGATGCCGGGATGGCGTTCCGTAATCGCGGTGACGATTTCCAGCAACTGCATCACACATTCCTCACAACAGGCCAAGCCCAAACCGACCTCAACGCGGCCCAACGGCAACCGGGTTGTTGATGACCGGCAGTTCCAGCAAAGCTCGCTTGGGCTGCTGCCGGGATGGAACCTTGAACTCCAACCCCGAAATCGTCCCTTCCCGCTGGATCTTATCCTGAAGATCAAGGATCGCCTGAATCAACTGCTCCGGGCGAGGCGGACAACCAGGCACATACATGTCGACCGGGATAAATCGATCGATTCCCTGCACGACGCTGTAGGTATCGAAAACTCCGCCCGTGGAGGCACAGGCCCCCATCGATATGCACCATTTCGGCTCGTGCATCTGCTGCCAGATTCGCTGCAGAACGGGCAACATCTTCATGACGACCCGCCCGGCCACAATCATCAGATCGCACTGCCGCGGGCTGAACCGAAACACCTCGGCCCCAAATCGGGCCAAATCGTGACGGCTGGCGCCCGTCGCCATCAACTCGATCCCGCAACACGCCGTGGCAAACGGCATCGGCCAAAGGCTGTTCTTGCGGCACCAGCTGGCAAGTCGATCCAGGCTGGTAATCAGGACGTTGTCTGGAAGTTCTACCGCCAACGGAAAACCCCTTTGCGCCAGACGTAAACCAACCCCAAGGTCAACAACCCGACAAAGACCATGACCTCCGCAAACACCAACGGCCGGCTGAATCGGTCCGATTGGCTGGCCAACAGCGAAAAACCCCTTGCATCACGGCTGGCCACCGCCCATGGGTAGAGGAACAGCAGTTCCACGTCGAAGAGCAAGAACACGATTGCAACCAGATGGAATCGCACGTCGAACCGCCGACGCGTGTCATGGATCGGGTCCATCCCGCTCTCGTAAGGCATCTGCTTCGTCAGGCCCTGCCGCTTCGGGCCCAGCAGCCAGGCCGCCGTCAGCAGCCCTACCGCCAATCCTGTAGCCGCCAGGACAAATAACACCAGCGGTACGATTGCGGTCGACATAAACAACAATTTGCCAACGATTTATGAATATTCACACCCATCCAGACCAGGACTTTGTGAATGTTATCACAAAGTCGGAAAAGTGGGAACTAGGGAGTCCCATAGCTCGAAACGTGTAGCTCGAAACGCGTAACACGAAACTTGTTTCGAGACGCGTAGCTCCGAACTTGTTTCGAGACCCGGATGCAATTCTGGCTCAACCGAATTCCCACGCCTTGGCCGAACCGGCCGAAATCGACGGCACCGCGATTATTCGAGCAGAGTCACGAAACAAGTTTCGTGCTACAAACAAGTTTCGTGCTACGGGCGTCGCGATTCCTCGGCGTAGGTCGCACGCAGGTAATTCGGAACGAACGTCCAGGGATCGCGGTATTCACCGCGCAAGTGGGCTTGCCAAGCCAGTCGCGCGACGGTTGACGCGCGGGGATTCCATTGTTCTTGGGCGGCGATTTCGACACCGGGAGGAAGACGTTGCTGGATTCGTTCGATTCCTGGTCCGGCCAGGCAATCGTCGGCCAGCTCGTCGATCCACGGTCCCACATCCACGAGCGACGACGGTTGGAGTTGCCGCAGTGAGGGCTCGTGCTCGCCGTCCTCCCATCGGAACCTGGCAACGAACAGTTGGTCGCGCAGCGCATCGATCAAGGCCCAGACCTGTCTCCTGCGCGGGACAACCTGGTGGGCGATCACCGCCAAGGTATCGACCGCTGCCAGACGGCACGCATTGGCGTAGGCCAGCAGTTTAGCGGTTGTTACACCGATACGGAGCCCAGTAAAGGAACCGGGACCGTGGGCGACTGCCACCAATTCGATCTCGCCAAATTGCCAGCCCGCCGTGTCCAGAATCGCCTGAATGGTGGGAGCAAGTTGCTGCGTCGTCCGCATGGGCGGCAGGATGGCAATTTCCGCGCGCACCTCACCCTTTTCGGCAATCGCCACCGACCCCGCCACGCCGGAAGTTTCCAGGGCCAGAATTTTCACGATTTCGAGAAACTCTCCGTCTTGAAACTCGATAACAGTACGAGGCCGAACTGTCTTGTGGGGATGCGGAGGCGTCCGCTGGAAACGCCTGCGGAATATTGTCAGGTCCCTGTAGCAATCAAATTCGGCCCCAAATATACTGTGCGGCTTGGAGTTACGGAATAACTCGAGCCAGACGACGGATTCCCGACGGACTCTGGGCGGGCGGCAATATTTTTTGGCAAAAGGCTGAACGGTGTGAAGCGGGCACTGATTAGTGACATTCACGCGAATCTGGAGGCAATGCGCGCCGTGCTTGCCGACATTCGCCAACAGGGAATCTCGGAGATCATCTGCCTTGGCGATATCATCGGCTACGGACCGAACCCGTGCGAGTGCCTGGACGAGATCATTACGCGGGCAAGCATCACAATACTCGGCAATCATGATCAGGCCGCGATTTTTGACCCTGCCGGATTCAATCCCGTTGCGCTGCGGGCCGTCTACTGGACTCGCGATCAATTGAATTCGCGCGGGTCCCAATCGGCCATCAACAAGCGATGGGATTTCCTCGGTGAATTACCGGTCCGCCATCGTCTGGGAATGGACCTGTTGGTCCACGGTTCGCCCCGTGAACCGACCAACGAGTATGTATTCCCCGAGGACGTTTATAACCAGAACAAGATGGATGCGCTGTTTCCCAAGATCGAGCGTTACTGTTTTCAAGGGCATACGCACATACCGGGAATTTTCACCACGCGTCTGGAGTTTATCACGCCCGAGGACTGCAACTACGAATACCGGCTGACGGGCGAGAAGATCATGGTGAATGTCGGTTCGGTAGGTCAACCGCGCGACGGCGATCCGCGATCGTGCTACGTCATTCTCGACGAGGAAACGCTGGTTTATCGACGGGTCGAGTACGACGTCGATACCACCGCCCAGAAGATCTACGACATCTCGGACCTCGATGACATGCTCGGAGATCGCCTTAAGTCCGGGCGGTGACGCGAGCGAGCCCGAACAGCCAAAAAGTACAGACCGCGGCCACGAAGTCGATCGCTGCAATTGTCGGCGTTCTGCGCGAAACCACGGTACCGGCGCCACGGCGATTCCGCGCCGCCCTCTTGCTGGCGCGGCTTGACGTCGACGATCGCCAACCGACCGATCGCAACCAGGCACTCGGATTTCGGGTCGTCTTCGTGATTCCTGACGATCGCCAATAAGAAAGCGCGACCTGTTTTCAGCGTCGTTGAGCAACCCGGAGTTTCGCGCTGCGCGATCGTGGATTGCGATTCAATTCTTCGGTGCCGGCCGTGACCGGCTTCCTGGTAAGTACTTCCCAACGATCATCGTTGCGAAACGCCCATTTGACGATCCGATCTTCCAGCGAATGAAAGCTGATGATCGCCACGCGGCCGCCGGCAACAAGGAGATCGGGGAGTACTCGCAGGCAGTCTTCAAGACGCTGCAGTTCCTCGTTGACCGCGATTCGCAACGCTTGAAAAGTCCGCGTCGCCGGATCGATTCGATCGCGGCGTCCTCGAGGGTAACAGCCTCGGACCAGGTCGGCGAATTCACGAGCGGACCAGTGCGGAACGTCGCCGCGCCGCTGGCAGATTGCGCGAGCGATGCGCCGACTGAGCCGCTCCTCCCCGAAACGATAGATCAAGTCAGCCAGGTCGCGTTCGGAAGTATGCTGCAGCAGCCGCCAGGCGGGTTCGCCGCGGGTGACATCAAAACGCATATCGAGTTCACCCGGTGCGTCGAAACTGAAGCCACGGTCGTCGGCCGCAAGTTGGTCACTGGAAAGACCTAAATCCAGCAGCACTTTGTCGATCTGCCGCCACCCAAGCAGGGCAAGCAGATCGGCCAACTGGCAATAGCTCGTATGTTCGACCTGCACCGGCTGTTCGCGGAAGCGAACCCGGGCGCGTTCCACTGCGCCAAGGTCGCGATCCAAGGCCACCACCCGGCCCTCGGGTCCCACGCGTTCCGCGAGAAGTGCCGTGTGGCCGCCACCTCCGCAAGTACCATCCACCACCCGCTCCGACGGTGACGGATTCAACCAATCTAATACTTCCTCCGCCATCACGGGAAGATGCGCGGTCGTTGGCGGAACATCGGACATCCCCAGGTTTTACCCGCCGTTACCTCCATTTCGCAAGGTGCGACCACCGGATCGCCGCGGCCTGCCCCAGAATATCCGCATACGAAATTGACACCACTCGCTGGCTACCAGTATTCTAGAAAGTGGGCGTACGGGGTCGATTCATATGCGATTCTGAGCGAACGATTTGGAATGGCTGCGCGGTGGTTTTACCGAATATCCGGGAAAGAGCATGGGCCGATTTCGACTCCGGAACTGGTCGAACTCGCCCGCAGTGGCAAATTGCTGCCCACCGACAAAGTAAGGAAGAATGAAAGCAAATGGGTCTCGGCCTCCAAGGTGCGGGGATTGTTCCCGGAAGAAGAGGATAGCGGTTCAACGGTCGGCTCCAGCGTTGACTCCGATGTAACCGAGGTTTGTGAACATACGACGCCCCAGTCGGACCGGCCCCAGTCGGAGCCGCCCCAGACGTCGCCCGCGGACAGCGGTGTATTATCGGCGGAGGCCGAGCCTTCCCCGGCCGGCGACGGCTCCGCGAGCAAGGTGATTCGTGAGATCCGGCCGGGCACGACGATCGGTAACTACCGCATCCTGGAAACGCTCGGCCAGGGCGGCATGGGAGTCGTGCTGAAGGCCCAACATATGCGCATGGACCGGTTGGTCGCGCTGAAAGTCCTGCGAAGTCAGGCGGTCAGTTCCCCGATCGCCGTAAAGCGGTTCCACCAGGAAGTCCGCGCCGCGGCACGACTTTCCCATCCCAACGTTGTCACGGCGTACGACGCGGACGAAGTCGACGGTGTCCATTTTCTGGTCATGGAATATGTCAATGGGAATAGCCTCGCCGAGCTGCTGTCACTGCGCGGCAAATTAGACGTCAAGGAGGCGCTCGACTTTGTACTGCAGACCGCTCGAGGATTGGAGTACGCGCACTCGGAGGGAGTGATTCACCGCGACATCAAGCCTGGAAACCTGTTGCTGGACAAACGAGGTGTCGTCAAGATTCTGGACATGGGCCTCGCTTCGATGCAGGAAACCCATTCGGAGGTAGCTCCGCAACGCAGCAATGAGTTCGTCACGCAGGAGAACCAGTTGCTGGGCACCTTCGATTACATGCCACCCGAACAGGCGGAGGACGCCCGGTCCGTGGACAACCGGGCGGATATCTACGCACTCGGATGCACCATGTACCGGCTGCTTACCGGCCGTCCGCCGTACCGCGGCGAAACGTCAATCAAGAAGATTCTGGCTCATCGAGACCATCCCATCCCCTCGATTCGCGAAGTGCGACCCGACGTGCCGATGGACCTCGATCGGGTCTTTCAGAAGATGGTTGCCAAACGCGCCAATGATCGCTACTCTTCGATGCACGAGTTGATCGTCAATCTGGAGGCGGCGATCGCCGGCCGCTCGCGGCCGTCCGGCGGGGATGCCGAGTATTTTCCATCGAGCGGTACCGCGGAAAAACAGCTCCGCGACGCGAGTTCCTTGCGGATTCAGGAGGAATCGGTCTACGTTCCGGTCCCCACCGACAATGGCGACGAATTCTCGCTGGCGGCGCCGAGCGAAGATGAGCGGTACTATTGGAAGGTCATGGGACAAATTACGGGCCCCTATACCTTAATGCAACTGCGGAAAAAGAAAGTCGGTCCGGACGACCTGATTCGCGGTGACACGAGTCCCGATTGGTGCCGGGCCTCGGAAATTCGAGGACTCTTCGCATGACCAATCCGGCCGATCACTGGTACCTGCTGTTTGGCGAACAGACAATCGGCCCGATCCGCTCCTATGAACTCGAGAAAATGATCGCCGCCGGCCAAGTCACGCAAGAGACATTGCTTTGGCAACCGGGATTCACGCAGTGGTTACCCGCCTCGCAAACAGGTTGGATGGCCGGTGTTGACAGCCCGGCGCCGCCGCCGATCGCGAACGGGATGCAACCGCCCCTCCTGTCGCCCACGCCGCCGGCAACCGCTCTGCCGCTCGCGTCGCGTGTCGAGCCGCAATCGCCTTGGCCGGAAACCGACCGCTGGCCATGCAGTCCGATCCAACCACGCTCCTTCGCAACCGGAGCACCCAGTCCGTACCGATCATCGTTGTTGGTCGTCACGACCAGTTTGATGCTGATCATGGCCGCGGGCGCCGGCTGGTTCGCGCGCGGACTGGTTGAAACGAAATCGGTTCCGCAACGTGGAGACTCGGAGCAGCAGGCTCGAGGCTCCGTCGCCAGTTCGCCGTCGCAGCGCAGCTTCCTCGAATCAGTCGCCTCGCGCGGACCGTCGCCAACCGGCGATATCCGGTTCGGCTCGTTGCAGGCTGGCCCGCCCACCGGCGACTCCGTTGCCCAACCTGTCGTGGACTTGCCCGTCGAACGATCCGACTCCTCGCGCGCGGAAGAATTGCCTTCGCTTCCCGCCACGGCGCCGGGCGAAACCGTGTCGCTTCATGCCACCGAATCGCCTTCGCCATCGGCGGCGCCGGAACGCGCGACGCAGCCGAACAACGAACGGTCGTCCAGTACCGAATTGCCGCCAGCTCCCAGGGCAACGCCGGCCGTCGCCATTTTTCAGGAAATCGACATCGAGCGCCGACCGAAGTTCAATATTCTAGGCACCGAACTAGCCCAACAACTGCACTACAAGATCGTCTCCGAACTTCGTGTCGCGTCTCCCATCACGAACGGTAATCGTCATGTCGTTCAAACCGTCGTCGACACCCGATTGCTCGCCGCGGACGAACTGTCACGAGCCGATTTTGAAAGGTCACTCCAGGGACTCAAAGGATGGCAGTGCAGTTACGTGGTCCGCCCGGATGGCGAGGTACGGGACCTGGCTGCGAACCCGGAATTCGCGGCCAAAGCCCGGGCGGTCGAGCCGAAAGGCGGAAAAGGGTTCCTGGTGACCAGTGTCATGGATCCCGACGGCTGGCGGGAAATGGCGGAATGGACGTTCCTGGTGCCGCCGGAGGCCGGCCGCGGCACGGATTCGTGGACCCGTCGCATGGGTCACGATTACGGCGAATTCGGCAGTTGGTATGGCGACACACGCTTCCAGCGCGGGCCAACCAGGAACTCGCTGCAACAGATCAGTTTCCAGCATCGGATGACTTATTCACCGCCAGCCAGGCCGCCCGCCGGTTTGCCGTTCACGATCCGCGAGATCCGGTTCGCCACGGAAGTGGCCCAAGGTGCGCTCGAATACGACCTCAAAACGCAGCGCGTACGCGCGGCGCAAGAGCAGTTTCTGGTGCGAGGCGTCTTGACGACCGAACTTCTGGGCGAGTCCGCCAGCATCGAGGTCGAGGAACAACAGTCGATCAAAGTCACGTTGTACGAACAGCATCGCCCTTCGCCGGGCGAGTAAGTACGTAAGCGGGGTCGAAGTACGCCAAGACCCACCTGAATCCCCTTCCTTGGAGGCTCTCGCCATTCTTCTCCGCGTTCTCCGCGTTCTCCGCGGTAAAACAACGGCGGTAAAACAACCGCGGAGCGAGCCTTTGAATGCCAGAATCGTTAAAACTGCTTTGGCGGATCCGGAGGCTTACGAAATCGAGCGGGCGACAGGCGGCCAGCCTGCCGCCGAACTTTGTACGCGTCGCTGCGCCGTCGCGTTCTCGATCGATCGACCTCCTTCGTATCTTCACAGACGATTTCGTACAGCGTCGCCCGCGCCTCCCCGGATCGTCGCAGGATCCGCCCTAGTCGCTGCTTTGCCTGACGAGCGGACGACGTACCGCCCACCACCATGGCCACTTTCACCGTCGGTAAGTCCACGCCCTCGTCCAGCACTTGATTCGCGACCAACGCTGGATAGGTGCCGTTTTCCAATCCCCGCAGTACTTCCAGCCGCTCCTGCTTGCCACAATGACTCAACAGGCATGGGATCAGAAATCGCTGGGAAATATCCCGCGCCATTGCGTTGGACCCGGCAAAGACGATGCACGGCCCATCCGAATGAAGTCGGAAAAGGTCCTCCAGCACGCGAAGCTTCTCCTCGGCGCGATTCTCAATGCTCTTCTTGGCATGAAATGCCCGCATCGCGCGACGCGCATCCTTGTCCCGGGCCGTGTCCGCGCAAAGATCCTGCCAGCTGAAGTCGGGTTCGTGTTCCCGTCGTCGAGCGACATAGTCTCGAACGATCGTCGAATATCGTTTGTAGCGAGCGTCTTCCTCGACGGACAATTTGACCGGGATCCGCACAATCTCGTAATCGGCCAGGGTCTTGCCGCGCGCATCGGGAATCTCCACGCGAAAAACGATCGGGCCGACCAGCCAATCAAGATCGAGGTGGCGACGGTCCGATCGTTCGGGAGTCGCCGTCAAGCCCAGTCGAAAAGGCGCCGCCGACATCAGTGCCGCGTCCCGCCGCATCGGCCCGGGCAAATGATGGCTCTCGTCAAAGACCAGCAGTCCGAATTTGTCGCCCAATCGCTCCATGTGAATGCAGGCGCTATCGTAGGTTGTGACCGAAACGGGGCGGACGTCATGGCAACTGTCGCCGATGATGCCGGCATCAAAACCAAGCCGCTCATGAATCCGGCGCTGCCATTGGTACATCAGGTCCCGCACCGGCGCAACCACCAGCGCACCCACCTGCGTGCGCTCCATGATCGCCAGCGCAACTTCCGTTTTGCCGGTGCCGGTCGGCATGATGATCTGACCGCGACGCACCGCCATCCAGGCGTCCACCGCCCGCTGCTGCTCGGGACGCAACTCGGGCAGGGAGACTGCCGGCCATTCGATCCCCGTCCAGTTGCCGACATGGTCCTCGAACGAAACCCCGGCCACCCTTAACAAACGAGCCGCCGTGGCGTAATGAATGGCGTCGCTGCGCCACGACGCGATGCGCGGATCCCATACCCAGGGAACACGCCCCTGCATCGACTCGATGACCCCCGCGGAGACATGATCGAGCAACAACGTGCCATCACTGAATCGAAGCTGAGCAATTTCGTCCATGAATTGGGCGTACAAAATGCGGCGAACACCGTTCCACCGATCGGTGCACGATGCGTCCGATCTTAGCCGATCGAACAACACGCCGTCAAATCGATGCCGATCAGGCAAACCGTCGGGATCGAAGCAGCGGCGAGCGGCGGCGATTTCCCGTTCAAGCGTTTTCGGAACCCCTGGCGTGGCTGGCGGCGGAATCGCGTGTCGCCAGGAAAGCGACCGGCAATGCCGTGCCGCCGTCGAGCGTCATCTCCGTGAGGGCCTGACCAAGCACCGGCGCGAACTTGAATCCGTGGCCCGACAGCCCCGCTGCGTAGACGACGCGAGGATGTTCCGCGTCGCGATCAACGATGAAATGCGCATCGGGCGACATGGTGTAAAAGCAGACAGCATGCCGCAACGCGCGCAGGGTCACGCCCGGCATCGCCTCCGCGACAAATTGCTGCACTCTTTGTCGATCGAGCGGATCGAGGTGTCGAGGATCGTTGAGCGGGTCGAGCGTACAGACACCGCCGGAATGCTCCGCAACCTTGACGCCGCCCGCACCAATCTGCGGGAAGCCATAGAACACTCCCCGGTCCGACTCGAACAGAAACGTCGGGCAGCCGTTTTCCCAATGATAACGCCGATCGGCCGGTTCGAACCAATGCAGATGTTTACGAAGCACTTGCAGTCGTTCGGCAAGCGCTCGCAGCAGCGTTCCAGCCCAGGGCCCCGCCGAAACGATCAGATGCCGGGCCTGGAATGACCCGCGGGAAGTGTGGACGACGAATTCGGAGTTTCGCGGCTCCCAACCTTGGATCGTTGCGTCGAAGATCTGATCGGCGCCCGACTGGCGCGCCGCGGCCAGGTGGGATCGCACGCATTCCTCGACATGTAAATAGCCGGCGCGGCGTTCGAAGACCGCCGTATGTTCCGCGGGGATCTGGAACATCGGGAACCGGCGCATCGCCTCTTGCGAAGTCAATGGTTCCACCTCCAATCGGTAGTCATGCGCGCTGCGGAGAACCCCAGGCACCACGCAAGCGTCGGGCGGACCTACCTGCAGCAATCCGACTTCAAAGTAGAGTTGCCGCCCCGCCCGCAATTCCAATTCGCGCCATAATTCGTACGCCCGCAGGAGCAGTGGGACGTAATCAGGGTGTTCGAAATAGGCTTGGCGAATAATGCGCGTTTCCCCGTGCGAGCTGCCGCGGTCGTGCCCGGCGGGAAAACGGTCGAGCCCCAGAACGCGGACTCCCCGTCGCGCCGCGTGATATAACGCCGCACTGCCCACGCCCCCCATGCCCAGAACAATCAGGTCGTAGCTGTCCATCGGGCCCACTCCAGGAAATCGAAGAGCCGCCTCGCCCGGCCGATCAACCGCGATTTCGCCCGTTGATCAGCTGCATGATCTCCGAACGGGAAGAGAGATTCGAACGGAATATCCCTTTCATGGCCGACGTGATGCAGAGACTCCCCGGCTTGCGCACGCCACGGATCGTCATGCAGGTATGCTCGGCCTCGACCACGACCGCGACGCCTTTCGCGCCCAATTCGGTCTCCAGCAGGTTGGCAATCTGTTCGGTCATCCGTTCCTGGACCTGTGGACGTCGCGATACGACCTCCACCACCCGAGCCAGCTTGCTGAGCCCGATCACTTTTCCATCGGGCACATATCCGATATGGGCGCGCCCCAGAAACGGTAAGAGGTGATGTTCGCAGACACTGTGGAAACTGATGTCGCGCACCAGCACTACTTCGTCATACCGTTCGGTAAAAAACTTCTTCAGGTGCAGTTTGGGATCGGCTTTCAGTCCCGAAAACAATTCGGCGTACATGCGCGCAACGCGAGCCGGCGTTTCGCTCAACCCTTCGCGATCGGGATCTTCGCCGACCGCCGCCAGGATCTCGCGCACGGCGCGCTCGATCCGCGCCAGATCCACGCCGCCACGTTCAACTTCGCTCATGATTTTCCGTCCATTTCGCCCCGGAAGGAATCTTGAAGGTGAATTTCAGGGATCAATTCCGGATTCATTTCGACCCGGGGAAACGTCTCGGTGCTCGCCAGCAATTCCTGGCAGCAGGCTTCCATTTCGCGGAACAATTTGTCCAGGTTCACCCCTTCGTGAAACGGACGGTACTCATTCAGGTAACCGCGGGAACTGTGATACAGCTTGATCGCACCCCGCGCGTTGCCGTTGCCAAAATGGTGCAGGCAGACAGCGACTTGAATCAGCCCCTGGTAGAACTTTCGCGACGGTCCCTGGTATTCCGTCCAGAGCTCTTCCCACGCTTCGTGCGCTTCGAAAAAGTCGCAAACGTTAAAATGCTCGATCCCCGCAAGGTAGCGGCGATCGTATTGCGAGGTGTTATCCGCCACGATGGATCCGTTATGTCGAAATCGACGAGAAACCGAGGCCGATGGAAGGGGCAGCGCCGGGTCGTCCGCTGCCAGCAGCCGGCGGAACGATTACTTTTTCTTCTTGGCCGTCTTCTTTTTGGCCTTCGCTACCGTTTTGGTCGCTCCGGTCGCCGATTTTTTCTTGCCGAACACTTTGTCCCAATTCGCCGAGAATTTCACCGAAGGACCACTACGGACAATCGGACCACTCATGGGAATCTTGTCTCCAGACGGTTAAGGAACAGCGACGACCGCTCGTCGCGAAGCGATTATCTTAGGGGGTTGCACCCGGACTTGTCCAGCGGCGCGGCGGGCGGCGACTGTGGAGGAACCGCGCCGGTCCGCTGCAGGAACTCGCGGACCACCGGGATGATCACTTCATGAGCGTCTTCCACGACATAATGGTTAGCATCCTCCAGCCGGTGGACTTCGGCCCGCGGGAAACTGACCAGCAGTCGCTGCAGGCATTCCGGTCGGAAACACCAGTCGCGCATCCCCCAGATCATCATCGTCGGCAACGACTGCAGCGTCGGCAAGCCGGCCTCCAGCCACGCCAGTTGCTGCCAGGTGGGGTGTCGGGGAGTCAACGGGATGTCCTGCACAAACCGAAGCGTCGCAATCCGGTTTCGCCAATTGTCATACGGCGCAACCAACCCCTCGGCAACATCGGCTGCCAGCGGCCGATGCACCGCCATGCTCAAGGCGGCTCGCGCGAAGGCGTTGAATCCGCGGATCGCCAACGCTCCGAAGCCGGGAATCCGGCAGGCGAGAATCCGCGCCGGGACAAAAGGGGGCGGAAACGCACCCGTGTTGAACAGCACAATCCGCGCAAACCGATCCGCAGCGCGCAGCGCCGCCCCAAGTCCGATCGCACCACCCCAATCGTGGGCCAACAAGGTCACGCCGCGCAGGTCCAGCCTCTCCACCAGCGACAGCAGGTTCTCCGTATGCTGTTTCAACGTGTATTCGTACACCGCCGGCTTGTCGCTCAATCCGCATCCGATATGGTCCGGCGCAACGATCCGAAACTCATCGCGAAATGCCCGAATCAGATTCCGCCAGTAAAATGACCAGGTCGGATTGCCATGCACCATCAGCAGCGGCGATCCCGAACCCTCGTCCAGGTAATGCAGTTGGCCACCCGACGTGCGATGCCAATGGGATTGGAATGGATAGAGTGCCTTCCACATGCGCCGCCGCCCGCCCCTTTTCGATCTCAAGTCCCGCTGGCCTTCTCCGCGATCTTCCCGCACCCTGCAAGATCTCCGCGCACTCCGCGTCCCCCGCGGTCCGTAATCGTCGCATGCGGCATCCGGGACAGTTATACCGGGGCCGCGCGTTGGTAACAACGAGGGCCAGACAGGGCGCGCGGCGCGAGATGGATTCGTCGCAACAGAAAATAGCCGGCGAAGATCCACAGCGCCAGATTCGGCGCGTTGTAAGTAAACAGGCTGAAACTGGTGCTCAGGAACGTATATGCATAAGCAACAATCAGCGCCGGCAGAAAGGAGGCCCTGCCATATTGCACCGCCAGGTAGGAGAGATTGGCCGCCGCGCCGAACAGAAAGAGGACCAGACAGGAACCGATCGGCCCAAAGTCCTCAATCAACCCGCGAAACACCGTGAAAATATTTGACGATGTCTCCTCGACCGGGATCGGCAATTCCGGACTCTCGATAACGCCACATAGCTCATACAACTTCCAGAAACTCCGGAACCCCCAAAGCCGCTTCCGCTCGGACAGCCAAGGATCCGACGCACACTCGTCGGCAAACCACTCGCAAAAGGCCGGCACAAATACGAACGTCTCGGACAGGTGCCGTCCCAACGCGCGCGGTGCGTCCAGAAACTGGTAGCGGATCGACATCGTGAGGATGGAGAAACCGAGCAGAATCGCGGCGGAGTAACCAAGGATCCGCGCTAACAGTCGCAGGTCCGATCTGCGACGCGCGCCGGCCTCCAGGATATGCGCGGCCAGATAGGCTGAAATCCAGAAACTGCCTCCGAACAAAACACCCATTCGCGATCCATACAGCATCGCAAACGTCGCGGCGTTGACCACCGTCAACAGCGCTATCAGCTTCCCCCTCCTTGTCCTGGCAAATCGAAAATAGGCGCCGCCAAACAACGCCCCGGCATACACCAGCACAAACACGACCCACTCGACCGTCGACTGCCTCCGGTCGCCGTAGGTGAAATCGACCCGGTTCGCCGCGCTAACCTGCGCCACCGCAGAGAGGCTCAGAATTCCCTGCAGTGAAACTCCACGCTGGGCGAAGATATAGACGATCTCACCGAGCCCCATCAGGACCAGCAATACGGTCAGGGACCGAAATGCCGGTAATCGCACGATCCTCGCCGGCCCGCGTGCAGGTCCGCGTACCGGTCTGCCTGCATAGCGGTCGACCGGCGTCTGAATGGCGGCCGCGTTTGCAGCATCGGTCGAATTCCGGTGTGGAGCCCTTGGGCGAAGGCGCGTCGATCCGCCCGCCAGCCGCGTCCTTACCACCAGCGAACGAGCAACCGTGGAGCCCACGAAAACGCAGCCGCACGAGAGAAGGATCCAGAGCAGACCCGGGATGTGACGCTCTGGCCGCGACACAAACGCCAGCGACACACCACAATACAGACCCCACAACAGGCAGAAGAATGCATCGGGCGCCAACCAGCGTTGCCCCTGCCGCTGCGAAAACACCGCCAGCAAGATCATGGCCAACGCAATCAGCGCTGCAATTCCAATATACATCCGTCGACTCAAATCCACCGGTGTCGGAAAGCGTTCCCAACAAAAGACCGAGGATCGTATCGCTCCCGGCCCCACCAGACAACAGCAATCGAAACCGCGTTCTGGGGCGCCGGGGCGATTTTGCCCCATTTGCTCGTCCGCCCTGATTGAAACGGTACTTCCCGGGAGGGCGAAACGGCGAGTTGGCACCGACGACTTGAAAACTGCACTTGGAAACCGCCCCTTTGGCCGATAGACTTCCCGCCCTTCATGGTCGCTCAACGGGTATTGGGGCCCTACGATGCGCGAGATCGAGACCTTGGCGCTGGCGGAATCGCCGCGCGAGCAATTCAACGCTGCCGGATCGGCTGCGGCGGTGATGAACTCGACACCGGCTGCCGCACCCGCCGACGTCACGGCCGCCTACTACGAAGCGTACTACCGCGGTCGAGGCGCCGACCGTAACAGCCTGTCCAATCCGGAAGTGCTGTTTCAGTCGCTGGCAATGGAAGCATCAGTGATCCGCGCCCTCGGATCGTTGCCGATCGATCCGGCAGACTCCCGGTTACTTGACGTCGGCTGTGGAGACGGCGCCAACCTGTTTCAACTGCTGCGGATGCGGTTCCAATCTGACAAGATCGTGGGAGTCGATCTGATGCCGGAACGTATCGCCGGCGCACAGCGGCTTCACCCGGGAGTCGAATGGCGCCAGGCCGACGCGCGAAAGTTGCCTTTTGCCAGCCAATCGTTCGACGTGATCTTCGAATCGACCATGTTCACCACGATTGTCGACGACAGTACCGCCCAAGCAATCGCGAATGAAATGCAGCGAGTCTGCCGCACCGGCGGTTGGATTGTGCTCGTCGACTGGTGGATGCCCAAACCGGGTGACACAACGGTCAAAGCACTGACCCGCCAACGACTGCGCCGATTGTTCGATCTGAAAGCGACCTTGCGATTCGACAAACAGTTTGCCGGCGCGCTGGCACCCCCGCTCGGACGATTCTTGTCTCGCCGCTGCCCCGCCGCCTACTTCGCCGTCGCCGCCGTCTTCCCCTTCACCGTCGCCCAAGGCGTCTACCTGCTCCAAAAAAAATAGCGCGATTCCCCGCTCCCCGCTCGCCGTTCCCCGTAACCCTCTGCCCCCGTTCCCCTACTCCGCCAAATAGTTCAACGTGTAATACGCCGCCGCGTGCAACAACGGCTGCTGCCGCTGATTGCGGACGCCATATTGCGGACGCCATCGGCATGAAGCTCATGGACATGCCCCTCTTGAAGGCCGTCGACGCGCAGTCGAATGCGCATGGCATCGTCGGAAATCTCGGCGGCGGTAATCCGGGGAGTCGTGGCATCGACTTCGGGACTGCCGTAATTCGACTGGTAGATGTAGGTCGATGTCGACATGCTGTACGACTCGACGCGTTGCGCGGTCTCCGGGTCGACCGGCTGCGTAAACCGCAGTTCGAAGCCGTCCGGTCGAGCCCGCATCTCGGCGATCTCGAACGGCACCTGGCCGGTCCAACGGAGTCGCTCAAGCGCGAACGGTTTGGAGCCGCGTGATCCCCAGCCGCGATTGGTGCCTCCGACATACATCACACCCTGCTCGGAAAGATGCATCGACAATGTTCCGGATCCAAAACCTGCGCGAAAGGGAAAGCATGCGCCCTGATAGTGTCCCTGGACTTTCTCCAGAAAGACGCGCATTACCGTGCTGTGGGCTTGATCACCCACAAACAGTTGGCCCGGAAAAGGGCCGAATTTACCGCGGCTGGCATCGCAAACAATGCCGCTGGCGGATTGTCCCATTTTCGGATACGGAAAATAGACCGCGGGTGGCTCGAGTTCGGGTATGCGTTTGGCTTCGGTCATCATGCGGCTGCCGCTGCGCGGTTCCTGGGGGCGTGGTCCCAGGGCGTCGGTAATCTCGTACCAGCGGTTGCCCGCCGGATTGCCGACGAATTTTCCGGGCCGCAGATGCTTGAGGCTGCACGCGCCGTTCCACGGTCCCTGGTTCTCGGTAAAAAACATGTCGCCCTCGCAGTTCATTCCGATGCCGCCCGGCGATCGTAAGCCGCTGCAGGTGGGTGTGACCTTCCCGTCTGGAGAAATCCGCAAGGCCCAGCCACGAAATTTCACCTCGCTTGTAAAGGAACCGGTCAGGCAAAGCGCTACCCAGATATTGCCGTCCCGGTCGAATTTGGAACCAAACGCGTACTCGTGGTAATCGCCGTTGATTTCCCATCCATCGCTTACGGTTTCCACAACGTCCGCCTGCCCGTCCCCGTCTTCGTCGCGCAGTCGCGACAACTCCCCACGCTGCATCGCGTAAGTCCAGCCATCGCGATGGGCCAGTCCGAGCACTTCGTGCAGACCGTGCGCGAAGCGGCGGGCCCGAATCCGCGTCGGATCGGACTGCGCCGGATCGTCGAATTCATAGATCTCACCACGGCGCGAAGAGGCGAGCAGATTGCCATTGGGGAGCAATTCCAGTCCGCCAACTTCCAACACTACAACCTCGGGAATCGGCAACGATTCCAGGCGGTAGTAGTCGTTTTCGACTGGGTCCGCCGCAAGCGCGAAGCGCACCACCATCAGACCAGGAATCAGCGCGAGTATTCCGATGGGCATCATGTGCCGTCGCGTCCGCATCAGTGCATTCTCCGCAGCCAGGGTTTACAGAAAAAATACCAGGGAAACATCACCATTCGATCGTCTGGTCGATCTGGGCCGTTGTGCCCTGCAACGGCACCAGCAATTCCTGCGCTTTGTCGCCTGCTCGAATCAGCGGCTGGTTGGCGGCAGAGGCGGGAAGTTCGATTCGCGTACGCCAGGCGCCGTCGATCGCATACGCGCCGGGAGACGTTTCCACAATCGCGGTGCCGGTCGCGGCTCGGAAGTACCAACCGCTCAGATCGACGCCTGTCGCATGCAGCGACCTGCGCAACGCAAATTTCTCTCCTTCCACTTCTGGAATGTACGATTCGCGAAAGCGAATCGCGTCCTGTTCGTACAAGAACGTCGGTCGCCGCTTTTCGTCGAAGCGGTAGCCGCGAAACTGATATCCGTCGAGTCGTGGCGTCTGGGTCGGCCACGCCGCTTGAGCCGATTCAAGTTTTGCAACGCACCGGCCCGCGGGGAACTTCAGAATATTGTCGCCCAGCGGCGGCTGAAAGCCGGCACCTCGATCGATCCAGTGCCGCGACGCATCGATGAACGAGCCCTGCCAGACCATCGCCAGACGTAAATCGTTGGCGTCGAATGCCAGATTCACTTTTTCGGGATAGCCAACGCCAATGGCACGCGGCCCGGCGCCTTCAATGAAATTGCGATAGACGATCGGTTCCGTGGTCGGAGTAAGCTCAATCGGATCCCGGCCGAGGCCGATCGGTACCGCGGCCTTGTCACCGTCTTCCAGGTAGCGCCAGAGCGCCTCAATCTGTGTCGCGGACTTTCCATCGAGCAACTTCGGGAGCAACACCTGACCGTTCGGCCAGGACGCCGGCATGCGCGTGCCCTGCCGGTACGATTGCGGCTCGAGCAAGTATTGCGCGGCCCATTCAGGTCGCAGCCGGCGAGCCATCGTCGTGAGACTGATCGACTGGATACCGGTCGACGGGACATTCCCCCAAGTATGGCACTTGATGCAGGAGAACCCTTGCGAACCGGCCATGAATCGGCCGGCCGCTTTCATCCGCCCCAAAGAAATATCGCTGGGTTCGGCGAGCGGCGACGGGACCGGATCGACCTGCTGAAATAAGTCGGCCAGATGCCCGACGCTATTCGCGCCGAATCGCGGCATCCGCACATGCATGTAAGGTCGGTCGGTCGCGCCCTGGTCCAACACCTGCCGCAACCATTCCGCTTTCAGCTTGCCGCCTACGCCGTTCAAGGTGGGAGGGATGCGCCCCTCATCGCCCATCTCCGGCTGGTTGCTGGTGAACAATCCGCTATGCGCTTCGTCGACGCCGCCCAACTCACCCCGTTGGTGGCAGCCGATGCAATTGAAGGCCACAATCGTGCGGCGGATCGCATCGACAGGACCGGGCGGAGCGAGGTTCGGTTGGCGAAGGTAAAGCAAAGCCGATTTGATCGCGACCCGCTGCCCGGGCCCAAGCCGATATTCGGGAACATCGCCGGGCGGCGTTTCCGCCAGACAACCCCGCTCGCCGCGCAACCGAGCCAGCGGGGTCTTGTCGGCGGATTGGGGGCCCGGCTTGTGGCAGGCTTTACAGCCCTGTCGCGTAAATTCCTGCTCCCCGCTGCGCGCCAGGTCGGGATCAACGGCAAGACCCGGTTCGGCGCGTGAGGCTTGGTCCGTCAATGAAAGGAACGGGTCGAGCGGCTGACGAGGCAGATTCGGACCCTCGATCTCCAGCCGCAATTCCTGCTGCCCGCCAGCTTCAAAATACTCAACCTCCAATCGATGAGCTCCGGCCTGCAAAAATGCCCGCCCAATTCCAAACGTCAACGGGTGAATCCCATCGACGGCCACAACCTCGTTCCCGTCGATTCGCAGCCGCGAGCCATCATCCGAACCGAGGTGAAAACGATACTGGCCCTCCTGCCGGATATGCAGGTAACCGCGGTATCGAATCGCAAACCCATCGAGCCGGCCGAGCTCCACGTCGAGCCCACTGCACTCGCCCGTCGATTTTGCGGTCAGTGTCGAAAAATCGGGAAGCTTGTCCCAGGTTCCCTCGAAGTACTCGTATTTCAGATTGGGATCCAGGGTCGCCTCGCGCACCAGATAGGATGCGAGATCGCGAGCCTCTTCCGCCTTCAGATGCAGGTTGGGCATCCGCGCCGATGGCCGGGCCGACAACGGATTCAGCAGGAATTGAGCAAGTGACGCCGCCGTGTACTTCTCCGACAGGTTGCCAAGCGGAACGGTGTCGGGGAGGCGAGGCTCATCCGGCTTCCCGTCGTGCAGATTTTGCGGCCCATGGCAGACCGCGCAGCCAATCGTTTGAAACAGAATCTCGCCACGACGAACTCCTTTGCGGCCGGAATTTCCTGACGGCGGCGAACCCGATTGAGCCAGGTAATGGGCCAGAGCGCGGATCGTGGCCGAGCGTTTATCCGGTTCCATGCCTCGCAGCAGATGGGGCATCGTACTACCCGGCTTTTGGCGTTCCGGATCGGTCAGCCAAGCTTCGAAGTGCGTCGCGCGAACGCGCTGTCCGACGTTTTCGAGCAGCGGCGCCGTGCGGACCGCAAGATGGGCTCGCTCCCCCTCGGAAGCGGCGTGGCAATGCGTGCAACCAAGTTCCCCCAGCAGCACCATCCCGCGCAGGATCTGGTCCGCCGGACGATTGCCCGGCACGCGCTCCACCCCGGCAATTCGTGGTCCGGGCGGCAAGGACGGCGATTCCGCTCGCAACGGGCTTTCCTGGCCGACCAGAAGCATCACGAACAGACCGACGGCAGCAAATCCTGCGCCGCCTCGGCGCCAGGCCCCAAGATCGCGTACGTCCAATCGAAACATCAGCAGGCCCCCATCGATAGCGTCCAACGACTGGAATTCCCCGGTCGCTTCGCTACGATTAACGGTCGTCGAGCCAGGAATGTCAACTAGTCTCTCCGCAGAGCATCCGCCATCATGTCCGGTACGGCTTTCGAACAAAATGTCCCGCGCCCGCCCCAGGCAGCACCGTTTACACTGCTGTCGCTGGCGGTTTTCCTGCTCGCCATATTCGCACTGGTCCAGGTATTTATCCTCAACCGCCGGCCCGCTGCCAACAACGATCAACGCACGGTCGTGCCGCGCGGAGACCTGGCCGCCGACGAACAGTCGACCGTCCGACTGTTCCAGGAAGCGTCCCAATCAGTCGTTTTCATCCAGACCAGGGACATCGGCCGCGATTTCAACTTCAACCTGACAGAAACGCCGCGCGGCGCCGGGTCGGGATTCGTCTGGGACGAGTACGGTCATATCGTTACGAATTACCATGTCATTGAAGGTGGTGATCGATTCATCGTGAATCTGGCCGACGGTTCCAGCTGGGAAGCCGTGCCCGTCGGCGAAGGTGCCCCCGACCGTGACCTGGCAGTCCTGAAAATCGACGCGCCTGCGGAAAAACTGAAACCGATCGCGCTGGGAACTTCGCACGATCTCCAGGTCGGACAGAAAGTCTACGCGATCGGCAACCCGTTCGGACTGGACCATACACTCACTACCGGCGTGATCAGCGCGCTGGGACGCGAACTCAGCTCGCCCACCCGCCGAACAATCGAAGGCGTGATCCAGACCGATGCGGCGATCAATCCCGGCAATTCCGGCGGGCCGTTGCTCGATAGTTCCGGCCGGCTGATCGGCGTCAACACGGCGATCTATAGTCCCACCGGCAGTTCGACCGGCATCGGCTTCGCCATCCCGGTCGATTCCGTTCGACGCACGATCACCAAGCTCTTACGCGACGGCAAAATCGTCCGACCCGCAATGGGTGTCAAATTGGCCAACGACCGGTTCGCGCAACAGATCGGCATCGAAGGCGTTCTCATTCTGGCGGTACTGGAAGGCGGCCCCGCAGATCGCGTCGGTTTGCAGCCAACCGTGCGGAATCAACGCGGGTTACGCCTGGGCGACGTGATCGTCAAGATCAATGACCGCACCATCCGCTCCACGGACGATTTCCTGAACGCCCTGGAGGATCTCGAACCGGGAAACAAGATCCGAGTCACCGTCGTGCGCAATCCCCGATTGCGTGAAGAACAAAAAATCGAAACGGAATTGACTCTCGCCGGGTAATCGAAGCAGGATTGCGCGAGCGATCGAGCGATTGCCCGCGCATGGTCAGTTCACACAATCCCATCGGAACAAGATTATGTGACCGGCAAATGCAAAGCTCGTATTTATTGTGACGCTGCTTTCGGCGACCTCTCTGGAGGCCACGGCGAACAGTTGCGGCGGATTGCGGGCGCAGGAATCGCCGCCAGACCCGGAGAAGCCCGCGCAGTTTCTGATCAACATTACGGAGTTCAGCGTACCGTTTGAGGCGGCCCAGAAGTTCGACGGCAAAGATTGGAACATCGCCTTGCAGCAGGGACAAACCGACGGCGTCGTGCAAGTTGTCGAGACCGTGGAATTTGCGGCATTTGTTACCTTGGAGGCTCGCGTGCAATTCGGGCGCAACATCAGCGTCCCGGTCAGATTCGGCCCGACGGGCCCTAATCGCCAGCCGGCACAGGCTTATCAGAACCGGCAACTTGGCACGATGGCCAGCGCCATGTTGCATCAAAAACACGAATAATTGTTTGTCGAGTTGACTTTTGAAGCGTCGCGGCCAGAAACCGAATCGAAGGAAAATGCCGCCCCGGAAATGATTTGCTCAAGTCATGTTTTCGTGACACCTTAGTGATTGCCCCGTCGGGTCGCACCGCTGCGTTGACCTTTCTGAACGCGGCGCTCCAACGCATTGACAAAAACAGTCCGAGAGCAAGAAGCGCGAACCCTCAATCGGCTGCCTGGCGTCTTATTTCCAGTCAGGCAATGATCAAGGCAATATGATCCTCATCGGCTCAAGCCACGGCTTGCTCGGACGGGGGTTCCATCGTAATCTCTCGAATACGTTGCGTAGAAAGTGGATGCGCTAGGGTCGTCATCAACAGCAAAATGGCCTATAGGGGTACATTTGGGGTTGAAAAGTTGAGCAAAGCCTATAACGGCCGAGTGGCGGAATGGCAGACGCACAGGACTTAAAATCCTGTTTGGGGTTACCCAAGTGCGGGTTCGAGTCCCGCCTCGGCTACTGATCAGAAACGGCCTGCTTTCCCGCTGTTTGTCGGGGATTCAGGGCGTTTTTGCGCGCCTTTCCCGTGAGTTTCCGCGACTTTCCCAGGACCAAGAGTACTGTGTGTTGGCCGGTTTTCGGTGCAAACTGATGCAAACTCGACCGTAGAGCGGCGAAGTCGACGGCACCAGGGAAGGCACCTTTTTTCGAGCAGCTCGGCACCACTGGGGGCACCGCGAAGTTGCCCCAGAAGTTAGCAGCACCTCTTCGTGTCCGGACAATGTTCTAAATTCCAATTGAACGCCACTATTCTTGGAGCAACTACAATGACCCGGTCGCTAGGATTATTGGCCGTTGTTCTTGCACTCGGCGTTTCGTTCGCGTTTGGCGGCGATCAACCTTGACCAGCTGCTGTTCGGGCCACCCCGACGATATAGTCGAAATCCTCAGAACTAATCGGGTAGAGCGTCTTGATCTCGCGTGTCTTGAAGGCTTTTATGTTGGCAACCCGATCGTCCGATTTTAGGGTGGCCTTCCCCCCTGAAATTGGTCCATTCTGGATGAGAGAATCGCATCCGGGCGTAGCCCGGAAAGGATTCTTTCGAGATGAAGAAGACGAGACAAACTTGGGCCTGACACTGGGGACTGTTGTGACGGGCCTGCACGCGCAGGAGAAGCCCAATCACACCTACTGCACCTGTCTTTCGGGGACATAACCAGACACGATAAGCTCGCCATTACTGAGCGGAATCAG
>Ga0194128_10000484_pt1 | contig 72693 bp, 74 predicted proteins | sample TA2KigCa65mmetaG_FD_148650 | JGI IMG/M metagenome (GOLD analysis project Ga0194128, IMG submission 148650) | Freshwater microbial communities from Lake Tanganyika, Tanzania - TA2015037 Kigoma Deep Cast 65m | ecosystem: Environmental > Aquatic > Freshwater > Lake | place: Tanzania: Lake...
AGCTCAAGTAATTGTGATTACTCATTTAGCACAGGTTGCGGCCTGGGCTGACAATCATTTAGTAGTTAAAAAAAGTGAGAGCGGATTAGTAACCCAATCAGATGTAATTGAAATAAATCAGCATGAGCGCAAAGTCGAGATTGCACGAATGCTTAGCGGCCAAGAGGATTCACAAACTGCGCAGGAACATGCAGGTGAATTATTGGCGATTGTGGGGAACAACTGATACTCTAGTCTTCCATGACCGCCAATCATGTGAGTAAACATATATTTGTTACCGGTGGCGTCGCCTCAAGTTTAGGCAAAGGATTAACCGCTTCTAGCTTAGGAAGATTGCTGCGGGCACGTGGCTTGCGGGTGATGATGCAAAAGTTGGACCCGTATCTCAATGTTGATCCCGGCACCATGAATCCATTTCAACATGGAGAGGTCTTTGTTACAGATGATGGTGCTGAGACTGACCTAGATATCGGACATTATGAAAGATTTCTTGATACAAACCTTCATGGATCAGCCAATATCACTACCGGTCAGATCTACTCCCAGGTCATTGCTAAGGAACGTCGGGGTGAGTATTTAGGTGAGACGGTCCAGGTAATTCCGCACATAACTAATCAGATCAAGGATGCCATGAAGGCTATGGCCGGTGATGATGTTGATGTTGTAATTACCGAGATTGGTGGCACGGTAGGAGATATTGAATCGCTGCCCTTTCTAGAGGCGGCGCGGCAGATCAAACAAGATGTTGGTCGAGATAATGTTTTCTACCTACATGTCTCGCTAGTTCCCTATATGGGCCCTGCGGGGGAGTTGAAAACTAAACCAACCCAACACAGTGTTTCAGCTCTTAGATCAATCGGTATCACCCCAGATGCAATTGTGCTTAGAAGTGATAGACAGATTCCAGATTCGGTGAAGAAGAAAATATCGCTCATGTGTGATGTTGAGGTTGATGGTGTGGTGGCTGCAGTTGATGCACCCTCAATTTATGACATTCCAAAGGTGCTCTATGCCGAGGGGCTAGATTCCTATGTAGTTAAACGATTACAGATTAACTGCAAAGAGGTGGTCTGGGGTGAATGGGAGGATTTGTTAAAAAAGGTTCACCATCCAAAGCATGAGGTCACAGTTGCCCTGGTTGGAAAGTACATAGATCTTCCTGATGCTTATTTGTCAGTGACTGAGGCGCTGCGTGCTGGTGGCTTTGCAAACTTTGCTAAGGTCAATATCAGGTGGGTCACCAGTGATAGTTGCGCAAATGAAAAGGATGCGCAGACAAATCTAGGTGATGTGGATGCAATATGTGTGCCTGGTGGTTTTGGAGTTCGTGGAATTGAAGGAAAACTTGGCGCTTTAAAATTTGCTCGCGAAAAGAAAATTCCTACCTTGGGTTTGTGTTTGGGTTTGCAGTGCATGGTGATTGAAGCGGCTAGGAACTTAGCTGGTTTAGCCGATGCAAACTCTGCTGAGTTTGATGAGCACACCAGCAACCCGGTGATATCGACCATGAGCGATCAGATAGATATTGTCGCCGGAAATGGTCAGATGGGTGCCACAATGAGATTGGGGTTATACAAAGCTAATTTAATCTCCGGTTCAGTTGTTTCTCAGGTTTATGGAAAAACAGAAATCAGCGAACGTCATCGCCATAGATATGAGGTAAACAACCAATATCGAGATCAGTTATTAAAAACCGGCCTAGTTTTTTCTGGATTATCCCCTGATAAAAATTTAGTGGAGTTTGTTGAGCTACCAAAGCAGGTACATCCATACTATGTTGGAACTCAAGCTCATCCTGAGTTTTTATCTAGACCAACTAAGCCACATCCTTTATTTGCTGGCCTGATTGCCGCGGCGATCGAAAAGCATGGCAAGTGATCGATTAACAGATTTTTTCAATTACTTATCAATTGAAAAGGGATTAGCAGCTAATACAACTGCTGCTTATCGACGAGATCTGCAGCGATTTTTTCACTATTTATCGACAAATCAACTCAACTTTGATCAGATAACCCGTGATCACCTGATTGATTACGTTGCTTGGCTTAGAGGAAAAGGTAATAAGGAATTCAAGATTACTGAGTCATCTATTGCAAGAAATGTAATTAGCTTGCGAAGTTACTATGGATACTTGGCAAAAGAGCATGGTTATGCCAATCCAACAGTAGATTTTTTGCCACCTAAAATTGCTAAGCGCCTACCCAAGGCATTGACGATCTCGCAAATAATGGCAATCCTTAATTTAGTTGGCGATGATCTCATTTCGCTAAGAGATAAGGCGCTGCTTGAAATCTTGTATGCAACAGGTGCTCGGGTTAGTGAGCTAATAAATCTAAATTTAAGTGATATATCCGAAGTAGTAACCGGGAATGAAAAAATTACGACGATTAAGGTGAAGGGTAAGGGCGGCAAAGAAAGAGTGGTACCGCTAGGAAGCCATGGCATAAAGGCAATCGCCGATTATCTTTCTAGATCTAGACCGGCATTAACTAAAGTATCAACTCAGAAAGCTTTATTTTTAAATCAGAGAGGAGGCAGATTAACTAGGCAGAGTGCCTGGAGCATCGTGGCAAACCGCGCTGCAAGAGCGGGATTGTCTGAGATTGTTACCCCACATTCAATGCGCCACTCATTTGCAACACATCTTTTGGATGGTGGAGCAGATATTAGAGTGGTGCAGGAGTTGCTGGGACATTCATCAGTTACAACAACACAAATTTACACTTTGATCACTATAGATAAATTGCGAGAAAGTTACGCTACCTCGCATCCAAGGAGTAAGTAGTTTTACCTACCACGCAATCTTCTGGCAATAATGCTTTGATCGCCTTTGGCTTCAAGATCAGCAATTATGATCGAAAGTGACTCTCTTACTATTCGGCCACGATCTACCGCAAGACCTAAATCTCCACGTAATGCCAAGCGAGCTTGATCTAAATCATAAAGTTCATCGGGGGATAGATAAACGGTGATCTTCTCATCATGTCGCTCTCTACCACTTGGGGTTCGATCAAATGCATTTACACGCCTACGGGGAGTTTGACGGACTGTATTTTTACTTTTAGGAGCAGCAACCGGGGTTTGTGTAATCTCCTCGGTGTTTTCACGTTGAGAAGGAACCGCACTTAAGGTGGCGGTGTTTCTAAATAACTCATCTGCTCCGGGCAAACTTACTCGACGACTCATTTAGCTCCTCCTCTGGCAATCAACTCTCTAGCTAATCTTCGATATGAGGCTGAACCTGTACTACTGCTTGCGTAGGCAGTAACTGGTACTCCCGCCACCGTTGACTCTGAGAACCTAACAGTTCTAGAGATTATGGTGTCAAAGACCTCATCTGGAAACTCTTTATCGATCAACTCCAAAACCTCTCGAGAATGGCTGGTTTTTCGTTCAAACATAGTGGCAAGAATCCCTAAGATCTTTAACTCTGGATTTGTATTCTCTTTAATCTTTTGAATTGTCTTTTTCACCAGTGACAATCCCAAAACAGCGAAGTACTCACACTCCATTGGGATTATTACGCCATTAGATGCAGTTAGAGCATTTACTGTCAAAGTACCAAGTGAAGGTGAACAATCAATCAAAATAACATCATATTTATCAAGAACTGGTGCTAGTAATTTTCGTAGCTTATGCTCTTTAGCAATCTCAGATACAAATGCTGCCTCGGCTGCTGCTAAATCCTCATGCCCTCGAATGAAATCCAAGCCTGGCACAGAGGATTTAAGTATGAAATCCTCCAACCTTGCCTCTGAATCATTAAGCAGGTACCAGATAGAGCCATACTGTTCGCGAAGAGCAGGCCCTTTGATTCCTAAGCCGGTAGTCATGGAGGCTTGAGAATCAAAATCAATCAACAAAACTTTTCTTCCAACCTCAGCCAGTGCTGCACCAAGATTTATTGCAGTAGTTGTTTTTCCAACTCCGCCTTTTTGATTTACTACTGATATAACTCGGGCATTTCCAGTTTCCGGAGTTTTAGTAGGCTCTGGAAAATTTAGTAGTTTCTTCCCCAAAACATCTGAGGTGGTAGCCAAACTCTCTTCACGAGGAATAGCGGTGGGCTTGTTTGTCGATTTAGCGTTTAACCGAGATGTCTGTCTAGCGTTTTTACCCATGGCCTGAACCTACGGTGGGGCATGTGCAAAGGCAAGGATCTGTGAAGTATCTTGAGCGCATGTCGCAAGAAAATTCATCCACAGCACCAGTGGTTCCGCCTTCTATTACTGATGGGCGGGTGGCTGGATTTTCCCTTCATTTAAGTAACTTTGATGGGCCATTTGATCTTCTGCTCCAACTCATCTCAAGACACAAGATGGATATAACAGAAGTGGCTCTCGGTGCGGTAACTGATGAGTTTATTTCATATATCAAACAGCTAGAAAATGCTGATCAAGGCTGGGATTTAGATAAAACTACTGAATTTTTAGTGGTCGCAGCTACTTTATTGGATCTAAAAGCCGCAAAGTTACTACCAAGTGGGGAGATAGATGATGAGGCCGATCTAGCCCTACTTGAGGCTAGAGATCTGCTATTTGCCAGATTGCTGCAGTACCGGGCTTTCAAGGAGATAGCGGCGATCTTTTCGGAGAGAATTGAACGTGAGGAGAAATCTTTTGCCCGCCTTGTGGCATTAGACCCACATTTTGCTCAACTCCTACCTGAGGTGCTGATCGGGGTTGGCTCACAAAGGTTTGCAGCCATCGCCAATCGGGTTTTGACCCCTAAAACCACCCCAGCTTTCAGTATTGACCATCTGCACCTACCGTTAGTAAGCGTAGCTGAGCAGGCAAGTAAGGTGGTTGAGCAGCTCCGGAGAGCCGGTGTTGCCAGCTTCCGAGCTCTTATTGCAGATGCTGAGACAACCCTAGTTGTGGTGGCACGCTTCCTGGCGTTGTTGGAGCTTTACCGAGAAGGGGTTGTGCGATTTGAGCAGATGGTTTCCTGGGGCGAATTGCAGATTACCTGGACAGGCACTGCATCTGGTGAGGTTAGAGTAAGTGATGAGTTTGATTTGCCGCCACAAACGATAGATGAGGCCGATAATGTCTGAAGTTGAACTGCACCGTTGCCTAGAGGCGATATTGATGGTGGTGGATGAGCCGGTTTCCGAGGTGGTTTTGGCTCAAATTATTGAGGCACCAACAGAGGAGATAAGCGCTGCGCTTAGAACACTTGCGGACAGATATGAGCAGGAGCAACGTGGTTTTGAACTCCGCCAGGTCTCTGGTGGATGGCGGTACTACAGCCATCCAGAGATGGCACCTTTAGTAGAAAAATTTGTCTTAGATGGTCAGCAAGCACGTTTGACCCAAGCAGCACTTGAAACTTTGGCGGTTATTGCTTATCGACAACCCATTTCTAGAGCTCGAGTCTCCGCAATTCGCGGAGTCAATGTGGAGGCGGTAATGAAAACCTTGGTTAATCGAGGTTTGGTTGAGGAGACAGGTATTGAAGGGGAGTCAGGCGCAGTTTTCTACAAAACTACCTCATTTTTCCTTGAAAAATTGGGCTTAAATTCGATCTCAGATTTACCTGCCTTGGCCCCATTCCTGCCTAATGTTGATGGCCTTGACGAGATTCTTTCCACTCTTACTGATTAACTTTCCGATTAACACTAGGGGCATGCCACAGGCGATAAACTAATCCGTGGCTTTAATCAGGTTAAATAAAATTATTGCAGATGCCGGGATCGCAAGCCGAAGAGCTGCTGATGAGTTGATTCTTGATGGACGAGTAAGTGTTGATGGAGTTGTTGTAAACACACTTGGAAACAAGTTTGATCCGATAATCAATCAGATTCAAGTTGATGGTGAGAGTTTAAACACTGTTAAGTCTAAAACTTATCTAATGTTTCATAAACCAGTTGGGATTATTTCCACCATGTCAGATCCGCAGGGGCGGGCAAATCTAGGTGACTATTTTGCAGACCGAAAAGATCGGATTTACCATGTTGGGCGGCTAGACAAGGAATCTGAAGGCTTAATACTTCTTACCAATGATGGGGAGTTGGCTCACAGGGCTACACACCCATCATTTGGGTTGACCAAGAAGTATCTGGTGGAGGTCGAGGGGGAGTTTGGTAAATCTATCTCAGATCAATTACTCAAGGGGGTTAGGCTGGAAGACGGATTAGCAAGAGCGCATTCGGTGACCCACCTTAGATCTATGAGCAGCAGCCACCATTGGATTGAGATCACAATCCACGAGGGTCGCTACCACATAGTCCGCCGGCTTGTAGAAAGCTTAGGCTTGAAGGTGCAGCGACTTATTAGGACCGAGTTTGGGCCCTTAGCACTTGGGGAGATGAAAGCTGGCAGACACCGAGTTCTGAATGAACAAGAGTTGGCAAATTTGTTTAAGGTTTTACACATTTAGCCATAAAGCAATAACCTTAAAGTGCATTTGTCGGTAAACCAATAATCATGATCCGACGAATAGCCTATAAATCGATATTTATGAGTGCGTTACTTTATCTATAAGTCTATATATCGATATTATGGCCTAAATTAAAAAACAGACAAAACCATATATTGATAACCATCAAGTCTATTTCTGGTTTTATCGGCACACAGTTTTATTTATTAAACAGCAATCATCTCAGAACGCTCTCTCGATACTATTCTCAGATGCGAATCAGAGGGATTAGGGGAGCAACTCAACTACAACGGGATAGCTCAGATGAGATGAGCGAAGTGGTCGCAGAACTACTAACTCAAATGTTGTCGGCTAATCAGCTGAGAAACGAGGATTTAATATCTGTGATTCTCACAGCCACACCTGATTTAACCTCGGATTTTCCAGCAGTTGCCGCCCGCAAAATAGGTTTGGGTAATGTCCCCCTTCTATGTGCCGTTGAAATAAATGTCCCATCTTCACTTCCACGAGTTGTGCGGGTTTTGATGCATGCCAATCTGGATCGAGAGTTAGATGAGGTTAAGCATGTTTATTTACGCGGAGCCACTGTTCTACGCAAAGATCTAGCTCAGTGATAAGGACGGTCAGGATTGTAGGAGCCGGATTAATAGGAACCTCGGTGGGCTTAAGACTTAAATCTGCTGGTTTATCGGTCGAAATTACCGATAAAGATCAATCGGCAATGAAATTAGCCCAAGATTTGATCAAATCTGAGCTGATAATTGAGCCAGACTTGATTGTTGTTGCAGTGCCTACCAAGATCAACTCTGAGGTAGTTATTCAACAGTTAAAAGCCAATCCAAACTCAAGAGTTTGTGATTTAGCAAGTATTAAGTCTGATCTTCTACTTGAGGTTGCAAAGTTTACAGAACTTAAGAAAAACTTCTTTTCACTTCACCCTATGGCTGGGCGAGAGTTTAGCGGGGCAGAGAATTCACGTGCAGATTTATTTGATGGAAGAGCATGGATAGCGATCACAGATTCATTTCAAAATTCAGAATCTAAAGGTATGGCTCAACAACTTGTGGATTTGTGCGGCGGCAGCCTCTATTGGCTCACATCGGCAGAGCATGATCAAGCTGTAGCTCGGATTTCACATCTTCCTCAAATACTAAGTAGTGCACTGGCATCGCAAATGTTAAAAATAAATGAAGAAAATCTCAATTTAGCAGGTCAAGGTTTGCGTGATCTGACCAGGTTAGCTAGCGCAGATACTGGACTCTGGAGCCAGATTTTGTTGGAAAATGAACGTGAAATAAAACCTGCTCTTATGGAAATGATACAGAGTTTGCAGCAATTGCTTAACAATCTAGATGCAAGAGATTTAAATTCAATTGAAAAATTTATTAAAGAAGGCAATCTAGGAAAAGCCAAGATTCCAGGGAAGCATGGCGCTAAAAATCGTGATTATTCTTTTTTGCCAGTAGTAATAGATGATAAACCCGGTGAATTGGCACGCATATTTAATGAGTGCGCGAAGATCTCAGTCAATATCGAGGATTTAACCATTGAGCATTCGCCAGGTCAGGAGACAGGCCTTATCACTCTTGCATTGTCAGCAAAAGATTGCCAAGCACTTAGCTCCCACCTGCAATCACTTCAATTTAAGGTTCATCCGATCAAAAATCGATAAATATCTTTATACTCTAAAGATAGACTTATCTCATGCCCGGCTTGGTTTTAGCGATTGATGGTCCAAGTGGATCTGGAAAATCATCCACGGCAAAAGCAATCGCAAAGCGAGCTAACTGGAGTTATTTAGATACTGGTGCTTTATATCGAGCAGTCACTTACATAGCTACACAAAATAAAGCATCTAATGAGGATCAGATACTAAAGTTGTTGGACAAAATCAACATTGTCTTTGATACAAACCCTTTGGATCCTCGAATTACAGTCGATGGTCTAGACATCTCTCAAGAGATCAGACTTGAACGCATAAATGATCAGGTGAGCAGGATCAGTGCCATGGTTGGGGTACGCAAGTTTTTGTTAGATATACAGCAAAGATATATCGCAGAAGCGCCAATTGGCATAGTGGTAGAGGGGCGAGATATCGGCACAGTTGTCGCACCGGATGCACAGTTAAAGGTTTACCTGCATGCTGATATCGAGGCAAGAGCTGCTCGGCGAGAGCAAGAGATGATTGAAAACATTGAAGCCAAAAACGTAAAGAAATCCTTGGCAAATCGGGACGAAATTGACTCAACTCGACTGATTTCGCCACTTACACAGGCGCAAGATGCTGCGGTCATTGATTCAACCAGGCTTTCACTACAAGAGGTGATAGATCAGATCTGGAAGTGGATGAAACAGCGCAATCTTCTTGGTTTGCCGACTGTGGCGGTAATAGGTCGACCAAATGTTGGTAAATCCACCTTAGTAAATCGGATGATCGGAAGGCGTGAGGCAATTGTTGAAGACACCCCGGGGGTTACTAGAGATCGTGTGAAATATGAAGCTGAGTGGAATGGACGAAGATTTTTCTTAATTGATACTGGCGGATGGGAGGTTAAACCGGAAGGAATCGCTGAAAAGATCACAGCAGGTGCAGAGACTGCAATTAATGAGTCAGATTTGGTGATGTTTGTAGTTGATGCACAGGTCGGATCCCTTGATGAAGATCAATCTCTCGTTGATTTATTACGCAAGAGCGGTAAGAAAGTTATCCTGGTAGCAAATAAAATTGATAACGCCGAAGATGAATCTGATGGTTACTCCTTGTGGAATCTAGGATTGGGTGAGCCATACTTTGTCTCAGCCTTACATGGTCGTGGCAGTGGTGATCTTTTGGATCTGCTGATTTTACAATTGCCAGAGGTTGGCTCCGCCCAAGTTGATGATGGATTTCGCCGAGTGGCATTACTTGGTCGACCAAATGTTGGTAAATCAAGTTTGCTCAATGTACTTGCTGGAGCACCTAGAGTTTTGGTGGATGATGCAGAGGGAACTACTAGAGATGCTGTTGATGAGTTGATTGAGTTTGGTGGATCAACATGGAGATTTATCGACACAGCTGGAATAAGGAAGAGAGCACATCAAGCAAGTGGTACTGATTACTACGCATCCTTACGAACCGCAATCGCACTAGAGCGTGCAGAGGTTGCATTAGTCATTCTTGATGCTTCCAAGATCCTTACCGAGCAAGATATACGTATTGTTTCCATGGCAGATGAGGCTGGCAAGGCGGTGGTTATTGTTATGAATAAATGGGATCTAGTTGATGAGGAGAGACAAGTTGAGTTAAATAAAGAGATAGAGAGGCAATTAGAACGTTACCCATGGGCCCAGCGAGTAAATTTATCGGCAAAGACTGGGTGGCATCGAGATCGTTTAGCGCCGGCACTTAGAACCGCACTGACAAATTGGGAAAAGCGGATTCCAACCGCCAAACTAAATGCATTCCTCGGTGAGCTGGTCGCAGCAAATCCACCTCCTGTAAGAGGAGGAAAACAACCAAAGATAAAGTTTGCCACTCAGGCAGGCACCTGCCCGCCAAAGTTTGTCGTCTTTGCCAGCGGCTTTTTAGAAAGTGCCTACCGAAGGTTTATCGAGCGAAGGCTTCGGGAGGTATTTGGATTTGAAGGAACTCCAATTGAGGTGGCGGTCAAGTTGAAGGAGCGAGATGATGCTTAATATCCCAAACATGCTAACACTTGTGCGGGCACTCGGGGTGCCGTTGTTTCTTTATCTATTCCTAGTAGCAGAGCAACCACTGGCAAGTTTTATAGTAATTGCCCTAGGAGCGCTTACTGATTACTTGGATGGCAAAGTTGCGCGGGCCTTAAATCAAAGCACCGATTTTGGTGCCAAATTTGATCCTGCGGTGGATCGGTTATATATCGCAGCTGTGATTATCGCCTTTGCAATTAAAGATTACCTACCTTGGCCGCTTGTGATCGCAATCATTGCGCGTGATTTACTGCTGCTTTTGGTTGTGATTTCGCAGCGGTTAAGAGGTGTTGCCTATATCGAGGTTACCTTCTTAGGCAAAGCTGCAACCTTTAACCTCCTTTACGCCTTTCCCTTCTTACTGCTACAAGATTTGTCGGTAATTGGAGTTTGGTGTTATCGAGCAGGGTGGGCCTTTGCTATCTGGGGTTTAACCCTGTATTTTTACACAGGTATCCAATACCTCTTGCGGGCGGTAAAACCAGTAAAAGTTAAGGACAAATAAAAGTAATGTCTTCAGTACCAGCCGAACTTAAATATACAAAAGAGCATGAGTGGATAAAAGAGTTATCTGCCACGAAATTTAGAATCGGTATCACAGATTATGCACAATCGGCTCTTGGTGACATCGTTTACATCCAGTTACCAAAACTTGGGTCAGAGGTCTCAGCCAATAAGGTTTGTGGTGAGGTTGAATCAACTAAATCTGTATCTGAAATCTACGCTCCGATTAGTGGAAAGGTAGTTTTAGCCAATCAGAAATTAGAAAGTAATCCAGAGGTGATCAATACCGATCCTTATGGGGATGGCTGGATTGCGGAGATTGAAATTTCAACACCATCCTTGCAAGAAGTGCTGTTATCTCCTGAGGAGTATCAAAGTTTGACCGCTTGACCAGTATTGATCAAGCCAATAGTGTGAGCCTCTAGTTGACGGTAATCCGACAGGGGGCGTGATGGCAGATAAAGCAACACCACCTAAAGATCTCACCTCCACCTTGAATTTGCGCCAACTACGTTCAATTCCCCAGGCAACTGTGACTACAGAACTTTTGAATTCACTTAGTGATGATCAACAAGAGGTTGTGAAAAATCTCCCAAATGGCCAAGGAATCTTGCTGATTCTCAAGGGTCCAGGTTCAGGTGCTAGATATCTTCTTGATGCTGCTGCCACCAGGATCGGTCGTGAGATAAACAATGATTTACACCTGGATGACATCACAGTTTCTCGTTCCCACGCAATGATCTCCAAAAATGACGGCTATGTAATCAAGGATTTAGGCAGCTTAAATGGCACCTATGTAAATGCAATTTCGGTTAAAGAGACCGCACTTGCAGCTGGTGATGAGATTCAAATTGGCAAATTCCATCTAACTTTGTTTATTGGAGAAAAATAGTGAGCGTTCCAGTAAGGGCCTATCTAAGTATTGGCGAGGTTTTAACAAGATTACGTAGTGAGTTCGCAGATATCACTATCTCTAAGATTAGGTTTTTAGAGTCTGAAGGCTTAATTGAGCCACAGCGGACTCCAAGTGGTTACCGTAAATTCACCACAAATGATTTAGAGCGCCTTAGATTTGTGCTACTTGCACAAAGAGATCAGTACCTGCCGCTGAAGGTCATTAAAGAGAATCTTGATGCGATGGATCGAGGTTTACAACCTGCTAAAGCTGTTGGGGGAGTTGCCACCCCGCGATTAGCTGCCAACGATGGGGTGCTCACTGCGGATTCATTTGCCAGCGAGAATGATCTACGCCTAACCAGAGCTGAGTTGTTATCTGCTTCAAATCTAAATGATGATCAATTAACTGAGATTGAGTCATATGGTTTGGTTGCAATTAGGGGTCGTCACTATGACTCAGATGCATTGGCGGTGGCAACGGCGGTAGCTGAAATATCTCAATTCGGAATTGGTGCAAGACATCTGCGGGCATTCAAAACTGCGGCAGATCGTGAGGTAGGTTTAGTTGAACAGGTAACTACACCTTTGCTGCGACAAAAAGGTTCAGAGGCTAAGGCAAGAGCTGAGGAGGTAGAGCGGGAGTTGGCTGCTTTATCAATTCGCTTACATGCAGCTTTAGTACGTGCTGGTCTGCACCGCGCAAAGTAAATCTGATTCCTTCATGAGTAATTATCATCCAGTTGAGGTGATGGGAGTTAGAGTTGAGATGCCATCCAATCAACCAATTGTGTTGCTCAAAGAGTTAGATGGTGTGAGATATCTGCCGATTTGGTTAGGTGCAGTTGAGGCCACAGCGATCGCATTTGCCCAACAAGAGGTTAAACCGCCAAGACCACTTACTCATGATTTGTTTAAGGATGTGCTGATTCAATTGGGTGCAACCTTAAGTACGGTCTACCTGACTGAGCTCAAGGATGGAATTTTTTATGCGCAGTTAAATTTCAAAGATGGTCCAAATGTCTCTGCCAGACCTAGCGATGCCATTGCACTTGCCTTGCGGGTGGGGGTGCCAATCTTGGCAAGTGAACAGTTACTGAGTGATGCCGGAATTGAGATCCCCGACCAGGCAGAGGATGAGGTTGAACGTTTTAAGGAGTTCCTAGACCAGATTAAGCCAGAAGATTTCCTAGGCTAAGTCCAACTCTCAACCTAGGCTTGAATCTTGCCGTGTCGCTGCCACAGTAGGCGATAGGGCTCTTCTACAATTTCCCTCTCCCCATAGAATTGAGTCCCCATGAACGCCTCATCTGATATTGGTTATAAAGGTGCAACAGCTTGTGTTGCGGCAGGAATCTCATATCGCCAATTAGATTATTGGGCTCGCACCGGATTGGTTGAACCAGGTGTAAGGGGTGCTGCTGGCTCTGGGTCACAACGTTTATATAGTTTTAGAGATATTTTGGTTTTAAAGATTGTAAAGCGGCTATTGGATACTGGAGTATCACTTCAAAATATTAGAACCGCGGTTGAGCATCTTCGCTCTCGTGGCGTCTCTGATTTGGAGTCAATTACCTTGATGAGTGATGGCGCATCTATTTACGAATGCACCAGTCCAGATGAGATTGTTGACCTTCTGCAAGGAGGGCAGGGGGTCTTTGGCATAGCCATTGGCAAGGTGTGGAGTGAGGTTGAAGGATCACTTTCTAACTTGCAAGGTGAGAATTTATCTGATGGCTCCCTTGTGGTTAGTGGTGAAACTAACGATGAGTTGGCCCAACGCCGAAAGCTCAAGGGCGCTTAAAACACTTAGACTTACGTCCCTCATTTATATCGTTTCAGGGGAGTGGTAATTATGCGATCTGATTTTGTCGATCGACATATTGGTCCCAATCAGTATCAGATTCAAACCATGCTTATGGAGCTTGGGTTTAATGACCTGGATACTTTTATCAAATCAGTTGTGCCTGAAAATATTCATATCAAAGGTGAGATTGAAAAGGTGCTCCCGAAAGCTATATCTGAAGTTTCGGCCCTAAATGAGATAAAAGAGATCTCGAGCGGAAATATAGTTATGAAAAATTTTATTGGTGCTGGTTATTACGGCACGATCACTCCGGCTGTGATTTTAAGAAATGTTTTAGAAAATCCTGGTTGGTACACCGCTTACACACCTTATCAACCCGAGATAAGTCAGGGAAGATTAGAGGCAATCTTTGCTTTCCAAACAGCAGTTACCGATTTAACTGGTTTGGCAATTGCTAATGCCTCAATGTTGGATGAGGCAACTGCAGCAGCTGAAGCAATGACTTTGGCTAGACGGGTTTGGCAGGGTTCAGATGATGCAGCTTTTGTAATTGATAAAAATCTGCATCCCCATGTAAAAGCTGTTATACACACCAGAGCTAAACCTTTGAAAATTGAAATATTAGAAAGTGATTTTTCTGACGAGATCAAGCAGGAGATCTTTGCAGCCCTTATTGCTTATCCTGAATCAACTGGCAAGGTAAAGGATATTTCTGCGATTATCAAGTCGGTTCAAAACAAATCAGCCTTAGCAATAATTGATTGTGATTTGTTGGCATTGAGTTTATTTAAATCTCCAGGGGAGTATGGAGCGGATATTGCTGTGGGATCGGCTCAAAGATTTGGTGTGCCAGTTGGATTTGGTGGACCGCATGCAGGTTTTATGGCGGTAAGAAGTGGATTGGAAAGATCACTTCCTGGTCGATTGGTTGGGCAATCTGTTGATTCTCATGGCAATTCAGCATTTAGATTAGCCCTGCAAACTCGCGAGCAACATATTCGTCGCGATAAGGCCACATCAAATATCTGCACAGCCCAGGTTTTACTTGCTGTGATTTCAGCCTTCTATGCAATGTGGCATGGACCAACAGGATTGAAATCAATAGCGAAAATTATCCAACAGCTTGCTTATGATTTTAGAGCCGCACTAAAGAGTTCCGGTTACGAGATTTCTGATTATGAAATCTTTGACACAGTTCTTGTTCCAACCAACAAGGCGCAAGAGATTATGGCCGATGCGAAGGCGGTTGGCATAAATATCCGTTTTATTGATGACAAACATCTAGCGGTAAGTTTTGATGAACAGTCCACAGTTTCAGATTTAGTGCTGCTGTTAAAGGTTTTTAAAGCCAAAGCGGTTGCTAGCAGTGATGTCTCACTTAAATTGGGACGCAAAACTGATTATTTAACACATCCAATTTTTAATACCTATCACTCCGAGACAGCGATGCTGCGATATATAAGGGCACTTTCTGATCGAGATCTTGCTCTAGATAGAACAATGATTCCGCTTGGTTCTTGCACGATGAAATTAAACGCCACCTCTGAGATGATCCCAATTACTTGGCCTGAGTTTAACTCTATCCATCCTTTTGCTCCTGTTGATCAAAGTAAAGGGTATGCAAAGCTGATTGATTCATTGAGCAAATGGTTGATTGCAGTTACTGGCTATGATGCTGTTTCGCTGCAGCCTAACGCCGGTTCGCAGGGGGAGTTTGCTGGCTTGTTGGCGATAAGAAATTACCTAGACAGCAAAGGCCAATCTCAACGAGATATCTGTTTAATACCTTCTAGTGCACATGGCACCAATGCAGCAAGTGCGGTTATGGCTGGAATGAGGGTAATAGTCATTGCTTGTGATGCAGATGGAAATGTGAGTCTGAGTGATCTTAAAGAGAAGATTGATCAATATCGAGATCAGCTAGCTGCCTTAATGGTTACATATCCATCTACTCACGGGGTTTTTGAGTCTGCAATCTCAGAGATTTGCGAGTTAGTCCATCATGCAGGGGGCCAGGTTTATGTGGATGGTGCTAACCTAAACGCTTTAGTTGGTGTTGCCAAACCAGGAAAGTTTGGCGCTGATGTATCTCATTTAAATTTACATAAAACTTTTTGTATTCCACATGGTGGTGGGGGACCAGGTGTTGGTCCTGTGATTGCAAGGGCTCATTTAGCGCCATTCTTACCAAACCATCCTGCCAATCCAGCGGCAGGGCCATCGACCGGACCAGGACCGGTCTCTAGTGCACCTTTTGGTTCTGCCTCTATTTTGCCAATCTCTTGGATGTACATCAGGATGATGGGTGGCGCAGGCTTATCTAGAGCTACTGAGGTGGCGATTTTGTCAGCAAATTACCTAGCCAAGAAGCTAGATCCGCTATTTCCAGTTTTATATAAAGGTCAGAATGGGCATATTGCACATGAGTGCATTATCGACATTCGAGAGATAACTAAAAACACTGGAGTCACCGTTGATGACATCGCTAAACGTTTGATGGATCATGGCTTTCACTCACCAACGGTAAGTTTTCCAGTAGCTGGAACCATGATGATTGAGCCAACTGAGTCCGAGGATGTCAGAGAGTTGGATAGATTTTTAGCTGCAATGGAGAGCATTAGAAACGAGATAGCGCAGATTGAATCAGGCAAGATGACAATCGAACAATCACCACTGCGTTTTGCACCACACACAATTGGTGATTTGGTTAGGGATGATTGGGATCGTAAGTACTCAAGAGAGGCGGCAGCTTTTCCAAATGGAGAGGCATTTGGTATTGGTCGTTCCGGAAAGTATCTACCAACTGTTGGTCGAATAGATGGTGTTTATGGGGACCGCAACCTAGTTTGCAGTTGCCTGCCGATCGAGGAGTTGGCTTCAAACTAGATCTTTATTACTTTACATAATGTAGATTATCGGCGATTAATCAATCGACGTAGGGCCCACAAAGTAACCATTGACCAAGCCTCCCAAATAATCGCCATACTCATCTTGGAGTATCCATTCTCCCGTTCAACAAAGGTTATGGGAACCTCCTTGATTCCAAAGCCTGATTCAATCGCCTTCAACGCCATTTCAATTTGAAATCCATACCCTCGCGTTTCGATCTTTGAAAAATCAATCTGTGTTAAAAACTCTCTTGGCAGTACTCGATATCCAGAGGTGAGATCTCGATAAGGCAGATTAAGAGCAAATGAGGCATACCCAGTACCTAACTTTGATATCCACTTTCTTCGCTTGGGCCAATTAACAACCGACCCACCCGCAATCCAGCGAGTTCCTATGACTAGGGTTTTATTAGTTGCAGCAGATAAAAGATCTATCAGCTGCTCTGGTTGATGGCTCAAATCGGCATCCATCTCCACAAAATACGCATAATTATCTTTAAGCCCTTGCGTAAAACCGGCGAGGTAAGCAGGTCCTAATCCTTGTTTATTGTTTCGATTCAAAATCTTCAAATCTTTAAGTTGCATACCCATGGCAATAGCAGCTGTCTGATCAGGTGAATTATCATCAACAATCAAGATATCCACCTTATAGCTAGCCGAAATTTGTGATCTGGCCTTCTCCAATCTCAAAAGTAGGGCGCGGATGCTCTCAGATTCATTGTAAGTAGGTATGACTACTAATACAGAGTTCAATCTCTCCCCCTAAACCTGAGCATCAAGATAAACAGCAATGCAATTATAGCCAGTGGTTCAATTAACCAACCATACTTTTGAGCATATGTTGCGCCATTAGCTTTTTCAATCTTACCGAGTAAAACTGCTGATTTGAATTTATCAATTTTGCTCATAATCTCTCCAGATGGTGAAATAAATGAGGTAATTCCGGTAGTTGAAACGTAGGGTATGAATCTCGAAGATTCTACTGCGCGCACCCTGGCAATATTTAATTGCTGCGCCAATTGTGCTGTGTCTCCAAATGTTGCATTATTGGTCTGCAAAATCAAAAAGTCTGCATTGTTTTCTTGCACAAAACGATCATCTAGCAATTCATAACATATAAGAGCTTTAAATGTTAAATTATCCGATTCAAAAAGAATGGGATTTTCTCCGGCAGTAAAATCACTTACTTGATTTGCATAAGTAGAAATACGCTCGGCAATAGCTCTTAGCGGCAGATACTCGCCAAATGGGGTCAGGTAACGCTTTGTATACACCTGTTGTAACTCAGGATCGAAAAGCATAGATTGATTTCGTGGTTTAGGTGAGTTGGTAACTCCCCCAATCAAAATTGGCGTCGATAAATCACTAGAAAGTTGAGTTATCTGCTGCATGACATCATTGTTTTTAAAAATATCAATATCAACCGCATTTTCAGGCCAGACAATCAAATCGGCTTGATTAATCGATAACTCAGAGTTGCTGGTGTTAAGGTGGCGATTAAAGACCTCTTTGGGTTTGTCATTAAAACCTAAACCTAAATTGACCACTCCCCCTTGTACCAAAGCGACCCTTACGCTATCGGTAAAAACTACTGGGTTTGGAATAAGTGAAATTAAAAAAACCGTTATTGCAGGAAGGGCAAAATTCTTCACATTCGTAGTAACAGCAAACCATGCCATAAATACTGCCACTGCCGCTGTACCAAAAACTGGATATAGATGAACCAATGGCGAATCCACCTGAGTAAAGCTCAATCGAGTCCAACCAAACCCAGTAAATGGAACGGTTCTAAGTAGCAATTCAACTAAGACGTATGAAGCAACAAATGCGAGGGCGTTGAATCTTTGCCCACGGGACACTAGCAGGGCTGGCAGTAGGAAAATCAACGCTTGGCCGAAGCAAAGAATCAACCAAGGCAGATTACCTACATAGGTACCAGTCCATATTTGTGTTGGGAGTAAGACACCTAAACCAAAAAAATAAGAGGTAATTAATCTTTGTGATAAGGATCTTTTGATTAGTAATCTATACCAAAAGAAAAGCGCAACAACAGCAAAAAGCCAAATTCCAACTGGCTCAAAGGCAAAAGAAGCTACAAAACCTGCAAACAATCCCTGGAGAGCTTTGATCATGACCAGCCACATGCATTTAGTATTCGATCAATACTGGCTCCTAGACCATACTCCTTTTTAAGTTCACTTAATCTCTTCATCGATGCTGGGGCGGTAGGTATCGAGATATCCATGTTAGGAATTACGACATCGGTTGCACATTTGACGAGTTTTGGTGCGATAAGGGCGTAATCAATACTATCTAACAACTTCTTGCGATGATTAGCACTCAGTCTGTCATCTTCTTTCTTGGCTGCTGCGATAACATCAGGCAAAGAGGCAAAATGTTTAGCAATATCGGCTGCACCCTTCTCGCCTATACCTTTTATGCCGGGCAAGCCATCTGAGCTATCTCCTCTTATCATGGCAAACAAATCGTATCGATCGCCGGGGATGTCATATTTATTGGAAATCCAATTCAGATCAACTAAATCATGATTAGCAAATCCTTTTGCCAGGTAAACAACCTTTACATCTCGTTGGTCATCTACTAGTTGGAAGAGATCTCTGTCCCCTGTAACAATTCGAATAGGCCCCATTTGGGTAACACTAAGCGTGGCAATTAAATCATCCGCCTCATAATCATCAACCCCTAATAGGGGCAAGCCCAAGGCGTCGATAACCTCTAGTAGTACGGGAATTTGTGGAGAAAGTGTGTCCGGTTCCTCCTCTTGACCTTCATCATCTAATCGATCAACTTTGTAGTCCGGGAAAAGCTCAACTCGCCACGACGGACGCCAATCCCCCTCCAGACATGCAACTAATCGGTTTGGCCGATATTTCAAAACCAAGCGTGAGGTCATATCTAAAAACCCGCGAATTGCATTAACTGGTGCACCAGATGGTGATGTCAAGGTGTCAGGCATACCAAAGTAAGCTCGATACCAGAGCGAGGCACTATCTAACAACATCAAACTCATACCAAGGCTCCTGCATAAGCAATAACACCACGATCAATCTTGGATAAGGCTTGATCGGTTAACTCACTCAATTCTGGAGCGGCAGCACGCAACTGTCTAAGTAGATCAATAATCTGCTTCATTGATCGGACAAAATCCCCAACGGTTATATCATTTCCTTTAAGGATCGAAGTTAAGGAATTACCGCTTGCCCACTTATGAGCCGCCCAGCAAAATCCAAAGTCAGGAGCTCTCATTGGTTCTAAGTTCAGATCGATTTCAATCTCATGAATCTTGCCATATATTTTGGAGATAGCTGCCAAGGCAACCTGTATATCTCCCTTGGGTATCTTGGCAGCCTCCTCGTTTCTAGATTCGTAGATACAGGCTGAAATTACTGAAACTAGATCTGCTGGCATGAGGTTGTTAAATACACCAGCCTGGATTGATTCTGCGATGAGTAAGTCGGTTTCACCATAAATTTTGGCTAATAATCTGCCAGTTTTTGAGATGAGATCATTCTCAATGTATCCAAGTTTTTCTAGGATAAGTTTGATCCGATCAAACCTTCTTGCGATCACATTAGTTCGAGATTCAATCCGCTCGGAGAGTGCGTCAATCTCTCGTTGAAGCCGTTGAGCACGCTCAGTAAGTCGGGCGTGTGTCTCTCTTTCAGGGCAAGCATGACAAGAGTGAGCCCTTTGCTGCTTTCGCAGGTTAGCTATCTCTTCTTCGATCTCATGTCGCTTCTTTTTTCCACGTCTGCCATGTGTTTCTAGTTTTTTAATTCCCTCTCGAATCGATGCATATTGCAGGAAATCTCCAAGATGGCACTGAACTTGACGGTACAAGTCATCACGAGCAACTTCATTTTTTCTAATTTGCCTAGCAAGTCCTACCACCGCTTTATCAGCTTGAAACTGTGCTAAAGAGGATTCAAGCGAAGTTCGAGCACGATTTGTCCCCAACTGTGAAATCAAATTAATGCTCATATTGTAGGTTGGCTTAAATGAACTTTTCAGCGGGTAAGTTCGAGTAGATGCCAAGCCGCCTACAGAGGATGAATCCAAATCGTTGTTCCAGAGAATCACTGCATTGCCTTCAATATCAATACCTCTGCGACCAGCTCTACCGGTGAGTTGGGTATATTCACCTGGCGAGATGGCAACATGTGCCTCGCCATTCCATTTGCTTAACCTTTCTAAAACTACAGTTTTAGCCGGCATATTTATTCCCAAAGCTAGAGTCTCTGTCGCAAAGACTGCTTTTATTATTCCTCTTTGAAACAACTCTTCAACTGTCACTTTGAATGCTGGCAGCAAACCTGCATGATGGGATGCAATGCCTCTTTCCAACGCATCGGCCCATTCATAATAGCCAAGCAACACCAAGTCTTCTTCACCCAAGTTCTTCAAATTTTTTCCTATAACAGCTCTAATCTCTTTGCGCTCTTCACTATTAGTAAGCCTTACTCCAGCAGCCAAGCATTGGCGAACAGCAGCATCACAGTTGTTTCTCGAGAAAATAAAGGTTATTGCTGGTAACAAACCTGCTCTATCAAGCTTTTCAACTATCTCTGGACGGGATAAAACCCGAGGGCCTTTTGGCTTTCCTCGCCATGTTCCCCTAATCTGGCGATAAGACTCCCGCTCTAATCTGGTTAACTCCGAATTTAATTTTTGATTTTCACCAAATAGATCTAGTAATCGGTTCCCAAACAAGACATGTTGATAAAGCGGGACCGGACGCACCTCGCTGACTATGACCTCCGTGTCACCTCTAACAGTTTGTAGCCACTCGCCAAACTCCTCTGCATTCGAAACTGTTGCCGATAGTGAGATTATCTGAACCTTCTCAGACAAGTGAATTAATATCTCCTCCCACACTGCACCACGGAACTTATCTGCTAAAAAATGAACCTCATCCATCACAACATATTTAAGATCTGCAATTGTGGATGAATTGGCGTAAATCATATTTCGTAACACCTCAGTGGTCATTACAACAATCTGGGCCTCTGAGTTGATGGATGTATCGCCGGTGAGCAAACCAATTTTGTTATCACCATACTTGAGAGTTAACTCTTGAAATTTTTGATTGCTCAGGGCTTTTATAGGTGTTGTATAGAAGCACTTACCACCTGAATTAATCACCAGATCGACTGCAAACTCACCGACAATGGTTTTACCCGCTCCAGTTGGTGCCGCTACCAAAACTCCCTTGCCAGCCTCCAAGGCATAACATGCATCTAACTGGAATTGATCTAGCTCAAATGGAAAACTTTCTGCAAACTTCTTAGTTTTAGGATACTTCGCACGACTTTTACTTCGAGCATAACTCTCGGCGGGAGATAAATTCACCACAGTAACCAAGTATTCAAAGATTTTGGCACGTTGGTCACTGTAATTGGCAATTCAGATACAAACTCACCATCCGCATGCGCAAATGTGTTAGCACCTAACTTGATACTCCTACCAGTAAGAATCTCAATTTTGGGATGCGGAATGTGTTTTCCAAGGAAAACTTTCGGGAAAATAGTGAGTAAAACTATCCGGGAAACAGGCTTAACTATAAAGATGTCAAAAACTCCATCACTATTAGAGGCATTTGGGCATATCTGCATACCCCCACCATAGTTTTTTCCATTAGCTACAGCTAACAGCATTGCTTTAACAGTAAATTGTCTCCCATCTATATCTACTTCATAATCAATGGGTTTGAATTTAACCAGTGTTGCTAGCATACTGATCGTATATTTTATTTTTGCCTTTGGCCACTTCAAATTATTTGCTAAAGAATTAACCTGAGCATCAAAACCGGTACTTAAAACCTGAACACACCAGCGCTCCCCAAAAGATCCTGAGATCTTCCCTAAATCAATCTTGCTCATCTTACGTTCGTTTAGTTGCTCAAATATGTCTTTTACACTCTTCTTATATGCTCCTACAGCTCTAGCAAAATCATTGCCAGCACCAGTAGGAATTACTGCTAGTCCAATTGTTGTACCGGCTACATGCTGTAGACATAAATTGACCAAACCATCTCCGCCTATTGCGATAATCGCCTTGTATTTTTCGTTATTTAATTCTGCTTGAATGATCGCATCGGTATTGGTTTTTGAGTCGGTATCTACAACCCTAAATTTTTCTTGCCTCTCGTCTAACAAGGCTATTAACTCACTAGCGAGCTTGCTTCCTTTTCCACTACCAGCTGAGGAATTTACAACTATTAGCCACATTTAGATCGATTCGGGTTTATCGATAGGTGTAGCTTGAATTGATTGTGGTTCTTTTTTGGCACGTCTTTTATCAACCAAGATGGCGAATGTGCCGCTAGCAAAGTAAATCAGGCACAGAGGAATTGCCAGTAAAGTCATCGTTATCGGATCAGGTGTAGGAGTAAATGTCGCGGTAAATAGAAAACATAGAAACACCGCAGTGCGCCATGGTTTTAAAATGGAACGTCCTGAAAGTACTCCTAGTAGATTCAACGCTACTAGAAAAAGTGGTAAGACAAAGGCGATACCAAAGATAAGAATTAGTCTCAAAACAAAATCTAGATATTCATCAAAGCGGACAAGGTTACCAAGATTGTCTGGGGTGAAACCAAGCAATACATCTACAGCGTGAGGAAGAATTAAATAAGCCAGTATGGCGCCAGTTGAAAATAATGGTGTAGCGATGGCCGCAAATATAAGAGCAACTTTCTTCTCTTTCTTATGCAGCGCCGGAGTTATGAAGGACCACAACTGATAAATCCAAATCGGTGCTGCCAAAAGAACTCCACTTAAAATCGCGATCTTGACCTGCAAATTAAATGGACCAAGTATGCCGTTTACATATAGATCACCGCAGGCCTCCTGAGTAGGGGTAACTGCTTCTCCCAGATCACAAAAAGGCAATGTCAATAAGCGAATAATTTCTTGGTAAAAAATCCAGCCCACTATGGAAGCTGCCAGTATCCCAATTACAGATTTAATTAAGCGATCACGAAATTCACGGATGTGATCAAGCAAGGGCATACGATCGCCCTGCGGTTTACCCATGCAAATTACTTTTCAGAGTTAGGGTCTGACTTTTTTCCTTCTTTTGAATCATCTTTATTCATCTCCTGTACTTCACTTTTAAAGATGCGAAGTGAGCGACCCAGTGAACGGGCTGAATCAGGTAAACGCTTGGACCCAAAAAGAATTAAGAAGACAATTGCAAGTACTAGTAAGTGCCAAGGTTTCAATGAATTCATATAACTATCCTACCTCAATTGGGGGCAAAAAAAGCGTAATTTTCAAGCAGCCTTTTTATCCTCTCATTGACCTCGTTTGACAGAGAGGTTGGTGAGATCACTTTGATGTAAGGCGCATGACTTAGCACCGCTCGACTTATCCACTCAAGGTTACTTACCTTTAAAATTACCTTAAAACCATTATCCACCTTACTCTGTTCCTCAACGATTGATGAATTACGCTCTATGAAATTTAACATTTCTTGATCTACCCATAGCTCAACAAGTACCTCTTTCGAATTCTGTAGCGAAAACTCTTCAAGTACCTTCTCTGACAATTCACATTTATTGATGAGATCTAATCTAAAAGTTCTTTCTTCTCTTGCCGATAAATCAAAAGAGTGTAAGTATAAATTACCATTTAACACAGTGATACCCTGAGGAACAATCACTCGCTCAGTTACCGCATCTTTTGAAATTGATTGGTATTGAATTTTCAACCGACGCCTCTGGTAGATCGCCTTCGAAATATCTGCATAGTAGGGTGAAGAGCTCATCACATTTTTCGATACAAAAGGGATTTGATCAAAATCCGAAAAGATTTTTGCAAACAATTTATCAATCTTAGCCAGCTTAATAGGCTGATCGACATTTATCTCACGTAGTACCTGCAATCCCAATTTGATGACAACTAACTCACTGTTTGAGAATTTTCTAGGTCTATCAAGAACTTGAGGATCAATTACTGATACGACGCCATCTTCAAATGTAAGATCAATAAGCTCATAAGGTGTGTATCCTGGCAATCCACAGAGAAAAACTAGTGACAGGTCATCTTCTATCTGCTTTTGTGTTACAGAAAACCTTAAGGCTAATTCATGGGTCGATATGCCTGGGTTTTCTAAAATGAATGGAATTAAATCCATTGTGCGAAGAGCTCTGATAGCAGCGGTATCAGCCATTGATTAACTGCCTGCACTTTGCGATCAGCTTTTTTTGGAGATTTTCAGGAGAGAGAATTACTACATTGGAGCCGTGCCACAGAACTGACTGAATGAACTCTTCTTCATATGAATAGGAGCAGCTCATCTGATCCCATTCATCATCTATGTCTTTAACAGGAAACTTCTTTCTCAAATCCAAGGCTTGGTTTTTCTTCACCATCAAGATGGCTTGATACCGCTCACTTGACTGAGAATCTTGAATAAACTTATTAAGATCAAAACTTTCTGGCTTGGCGAATGCACCTGACTTGCTTGCTATTACTAAAGATTTAGTAATTCGAATCAGTTTAAAATTCTTAAGCAAATCATTCTCCTCTCCTACTAGGTACCAAAATCCATCACGGGTGTATAACCCATAAGGTTTCACCCTTCTAAGCTCACCTTTGTATGTAAACTCCAAAATATTGTGACTTCTCATAGCCTCAAAAATTACAGTCAGTTGATCAGAATCAAAAGTACTTTTAATCACTGGCAGATTTACATCATCTGTTTCAGTCGGACCATTTAGAGATTGAATCTTTAGTAATGCACTCTTTGCTTGGTTATGTAGTGCTGACCCATGCCAGAGATTGGCTGCCATGGTCAGATAGAGCACCTCTTCCTTAGAAAATGCATCTGGCTTTATTTGAAAGGAATCTTCTTGAATTAAATACCCCTGCTCATCTTCAAACAACGGGTCAATACCCTTAACCTCAATATCTATTCCTAAACCTCTTAATTCATCTTTGTCTCGTTCAAACATCCTTTCCATTGTCTCTGAGCTTCCTTGATAACCTGCCACTGTGTTAAAGATCTCACTCTTTGTTAAATAACGCTTGGAGGCAAGCAGCGCTAGTGTTAAATTAATCAATCGCTCAGTTTTTTGATTGCTCACTGTCAAAGATTATCGATTTGATAATTAATTGCTAAGATACCGACATGCACAAGCGCTTAAAAGTTGGGATGCTGATTGCAACAGCTCTTTTACTATCTGGTTGCACTACTGACGGAGGAGTTAATCCCATGATTGATCAAAATACCAACTCATCCGCAGCACTACCAACGGTAACTGGCGATAAAGGGTCAAAGCCTCAGATCTCTGCACCAACTGGAAATCCGCCAAGTTCATTGCAAAAAAGCGACATTTTTGTGGGAACAGGAAAAGAGGCGGTTGAAACATCGATCCTTGAGGTTCATTACACATTGATGGCTTGGAGCTCTGGTGCTCTAGTGGAATCATCATGGGATTCACGACAAACTGCAACATTTCCATTAAGCGGTGTTATTGCAGGATGGCAACAAGGTATTCCAGGTATGAAAGAGGGCGGCAGACGATTACTAGTGATTCCACCAGATTTGGGTTACGGCGCACAGGGGGCAGGTGGCGCAATTGGCCCTAATGAAACTCTGATCTTTGTTGTTGATCTAGTAACTGTTTCCTAATTTATCTCCAAATTATCGTAAGAACCTTTAGAGGGTCTTCGACGTCGTTGTAAAACGGGTACACCTGGTGCCATTCGCCTAGCAAAGATCAAAAATCCGGTGTGAGCAATCATTCTGTGTTGTGGTCGGACAGCTAAACCTTCATGGTGCCAACCTCGGACTATAGTTTCCAATGACTCAGGCTCAGTAAAGTTTGCAGATTCCTTTATCGCCTCTGCCATCCTAGATAGTTGTGTTGTGGTCGCAACATACGTCATAAAAACACCACCGGGTACCAATGCTTCAGCTGCGACCGTCAAACACTCCCACGGAGTTAGCATGTCTAGGACCACACGATCAAACTCAGCATCAAATTTTTGATCTTCAAGCTGTCCAATGGTTATCTGCCAGTTTTTTGGTTGTGCTTTGAAGTAATTTGTCACATTATCTCTGGCTATCTCTGCAAAATCTTCTCTTAACTCAATGGAGTGTAGAAATCCTGAGTCACCAATGGCTCTCAAAATAGAGATACTCAATGCACCAGAACCCACACCCGCTTCGAGCACCCTTACACCAGGTTTGATATCTGCCACACCTAAAATCATCGCGGTGTCTTTGGGATAGATAATTGTCGCTCCCCTAGGCATTGAGAGTAGATAATCAGCCAATAATGGTCTGAAAGCTTGGAACTTTAGCTCCTGATTAGTTGTGACAATCGAACCTTCAGGGACTCCGACTAACTCATCATGTTTGAGCATTCCTTTGTGAGTATGCCACTCCGCACCTTTCTTTAAGGTGATTGAGTACAGTTTGCCTTTGGCATCTGTTAGCTGAACCCGATCACCATATTGAAAATTTCTATCAATCATTTGACACCCACACCAGTATTTAACTGCGGATACCAATCTACAAGAGTCTTTAGACTCAATTCAGAAAGCGAGGAGATTACTTTCAGATTCGGATGGGATTGAATTTGCTCCAAGTGAGGTATACCGACAACCTTGGCTCCAGATTGCAGGCCCGATTGGATTCCAGTGATTGAGTCCTCGATTACTAGGCAACTTTTTATATCAACCTTCAGCCGTTCGGCTGCAAGTAAGTAAGGTGCTGGATCAGGCTTTGATTTTTCAACATCATTCCTTGATACAGCTGCTCCAAAGATTCCTGTAGGCAATTGGGAGAGCACTATCTCCATTTGACTTCGCGAGCTTGCAGTTACCAGTGCCATTGGAATATTCGCGGATTTGCACTCAAGTAGTAACTCCGTCGCATTGGGTATTAGATCAAGTCGAATTTTTAACTTCTGGTCCATAATCTCATTCAATCTGCGGCCGAAGTACCCAAAGGGTTTGATATTCCCACTTCGTTCCTGCATATATTTTTCTGTTCGCTCCATAGGCCCACCTAAACAATTAATTTGATCAGATTGATCCCAGGTGCTGCCAACCTCCCTCATGACCTCGATCTCCGCTTCAAGCCACAATGGTTCGGAGTTAATTAACGTTCCATCCATATCAAAGAGAATCGCGCTCATGTTGCGTTGAAATACTTTGCTTCTGGATGGTGCAACACAATTGATGAAGTTGATTGTTCTGGGTGTAGTTGAAACTCCTCTGAGAGGGTGACTCCAATTCGCTCTGGTTCTAGCAATTGGCAGATTTGCACCTGTTGCTCTAGATCAGGGCAGGCAGGATAACCAAATGAGTATCGTGAGCCTTGATAGCCTTGATTAAATATCTCCTTTAACTCTTTTGAATCATCTGCACTAATGCCTAATTCTTCTCGGGTCCTAGCATGCCAATGTTCAGTTAATGACTCAGTTAATTGCACCGATAATCCATGTAACTCTAAATACTCCCGATAGAGGTTGCCTTGAAATAACTTTGCTATGGCATCGCTAATAGATTGACCCATGGTTACTACCTGAAAACTCACTACATCTAATTCGCCAGAGTCCTTACCTCTAAAAAAGTCAGCCAAACATAACCTGCGATCCCTGCTTTGGCGTGGGAAGGTAAACCTCACTCGCTCCTCCCCTTTCTTACTACCTTCATGGTGAAGAACAATTAGGTCATTGCCATCACTGACACATGGGAAATAGCCATAAACCACCGCTGCATTAAGCCAACCCTTTGATTGCACCTGGTTGAGAAGTGCCCGTAATTGCGGTCGGCCTTGTGATTCAGCCATACTTTCGAAATCTTTTCCTTTTAGCCCCCATTGACCTAGGAACAAAGCGCGTTCATCTAACATGTGAACGTAATCTGCTAACGCGATTCCCTTCACAACTCTTGAACCAAAGAATGGTGCATTAGGAATCGCGTTGTCAGTTGCTACATCACTTCGCCTAACATCAATCATTAGATTGCTATCTGATTTTGATTTAGCGGTTCGACGCTGCCTTAGAGGTGGAAGCTCAACTCCTGGCACACCTCGCTTTATCCCCATCAAGGTGTCCATCAGCTTTAATCCTTCAAATGCATCCTTTGCATAGCGCACAGTTCCGGAGAATTGCTCAGTTAGATCCTGCTCGACAAATGAACGGGTTAATGCCGCTCCTCCTAAAACAATCGGCCACTTCTTGCCCAATCCTCGAGAATCTAACTCCGCTAAATTCTCCTTCATTATCACGGTTGATTTAACCAATAAACCTGACAGACCAATCACATCAACATCATTTTCACTAGCAGCATCAATTATCTGATTGACAGTTTGCTTAATTCCAATGTTTACAGTCTCATAGCCATTATTTGACAGGATAATATCTACTAAATTCTTCCCAATGTCATGAACATCACCTTTAACAGTTGCAAGCAATATCTTTCCCCGCCCTTGATCATCAGTTTTTTCGATGAATGGCTCAAGAAATGCCACAGCACTTTTCATAACCTCAGCTGATTGCAGCACAAATGGGAGTTGCATCTCACCTTTACCAAAAAGTTCACCAACAACTTTCATACCGGCGAGCAAATAATCATTGATGATAGTCAGTGCTGGCACCTTCGAATCAATCGCAATCTTTAGGTCATCAGTTAGTCCAACTTTTTCGCCATCGATAATTCTGCGTTGCAGTCTTTCAGCCAGTGGTAAGGCGGCTAGCTCAGCTGCGCGGGACTCCTTGCTTGAAGTTACTTGCACATTTTCAAAGAGCTCAAGATATTTGGCCAGCGGATCATAAGTAAGGTTGCCGGCGGCGTCATACTCGCGTTTGTCATAAACTAGATCCAATGCAACCTTCAAGTGCTCTGCTGGAATTCTGTTAATCGGAGTGATTTTTGAAGGGTGAACAATCGCCGAGTCCAACCCATTTTTAACCGCCTCAGATAAAAAGACTGAGTTTAAAACCACACGTGCGGCAGGATTTAATCCAAAAGACACATTGCTAACGCCAAGAGTAGTCTGCACCGCTGGAAATTCGGTCTTTAAAGCTTTTATTGCATTTAATGTTTCCACTCCATCTTGTCTGGTCTCTTCTTGTCCTGTGGCAATCGGGAAGGTCAAGCAATCAATAATGATGTCGTGAACATTTAGACCCCACTTACCGGTCAAGTCAGTTATCAATCTACGGGCTACCTTTAACTTCCAATCAGCGTCACGTGCTTGCCCAGACTCATCAATGGTAAGTGCGATCACCGCCGCCCCATGTTCAACAACTAATGGCATGATTCGTGCGAACCTCGAGTTTTGTCCATCACCATCTTCGTAATTAACTGAGTTAATTACAGATCTTCCTCCTAATTGCTTTAATCCAGCCTCTAGTACTGCAGGTTCTGTGGAATCAAGAACAATCGGCAAAGTTGATGTGGTTGCCAGCCTAAAGGCAAGCTCAGTCATATCAGCAACTCCATCACGGCCGACATAATCAACGGAAAGATCCAACATGTGAGCACCATCACGGATTTGATCCTTGGCGATCTCAATACATGTTTGCCAATCTTCAGCTAATAGCGCATCTCTAAAAGCTTTTGAACCATTGGCATTTGTTCTCTCACCGATTGAAAGGTAGGTATTTTGTTGTCTAAATGGAACAAATTGATAAAGTGAGGAGGCACCAATTTCTCGATTTACATCTCTTTCTACTGTCGGTTCCTTGCCTAAAACTTTTACTACCTCAGCCATATGTGCCGGCGTGGTTCCACAGCAACCACCAATTAATCCAACCTTGTACTCCTTAACAAACTGCTTCAGTGATTGGGCCAACTCAGTTGGCGATAGTGGGTAATGCGCACCCTTTTCACCTAGTATCGGTAGGCCCGCGTTAGGCATCACAGAGATTCCTGCCTTAGCCGCCTTACTTAAAACTCGTAGGTGCTCACTCATTTCCGCTGGACCAGTTGCACAATTTAAACCTATTAAATCAATACCCAGAGGTTCCAAAGCATTTAACGCAGCGCCTATTTCTGATCCCATCAACATCGTTCCTGTGGTTTCAACTGTAACTTGAGCGATCAAAACAATATCTTTACCAGATTCTTTTATCGCACTTCTGGCACCATTGACCGCCGCCTTAGCCTGTAAAAGATCTTGTGTTGTCTCAATCAGTAAAGCATCTGCGCCACCATCAATCAATCCATTGGATGCGGTGGTATACGCCTCTTTTAATTTGTCATAACTGGTGTGGCCTAGCGTTGGCAGCTTTGTGCCTGGACCAAGTGAACCTAGAACCCATCTTGGCTTTTCTTTAGTACTGAACTTATCAGCTGCGTCGCGGGCCACCTTGGCTCCAGCAAGTGCTAACTCATAGATTCGGTCTTCAATGCCATATTCAGCCAAATTAGCAAAGTTTGCACCAAAAGTATTAGTTTCAATGGCGTCAACACCCACCTGTAAATACTCTTCATGTACCTCTCTGACAATATCTGGTCTAGTTACATTTAAAATCTCATTGCAACCTTCATGTTGTTGAAAATCCTCCAGGGTGGGATTTCTAGCCTGCAACATTGTTCCCATAGCACCATCAGCAATAATCACCCTTTGATTTAATGCGCTACGAAGAGAATTCATTTGCCAAGTTTACCGCACGATGCGACGATCAAAATCAGTGATTACAGCGCAAGACCAAGTAATGAATCAATCGCTCGTGATACTAATCCAGATTGATTTACCTGTGGGTTTGAAATTGATGAGTTAGCCCACTGTAATAATCGACTTAATGCAGTTGGTGTATCTAAATTGTTAGCAAGATCATTGATTATCGATCTTATCAACGGATCAGCTTCTGCTACCTCACTCTGTGCCAATGCAGCGCGCACCTGAGTGACCTCAGATATGGCTTTAAATAAAAGTTGTTCACTCCAAGATCGATCTTGTTGATAATGACCACTCATCAACGCCCATCTAATGATCATTGGATCTATACCTTGTTCAAGTAGTTCAGATACAAAAACCAAATTGCCTTTAGATTTACTCATCTTTTCACCATCAAAAAAAATCATCGCAGCATGAATGTAATCCCTAGCAAAACCCCTGCCATAAGCCGCCTTAACGATCTGCTCGCTCATAAAATGATGAGGAAACTTCAAATCCGCTCCGCCACCTTGTATTTGCAAAATCGGGTCAGATTTTTTTTGATCTAGATAGTGTGATGCTATGGCAGTGCACTCTACATGCCAGCCTGGTCTGCCTAGGCCAAAACTACTGTTCCATGCTGGGTCGTCTTCGCGATGAGCAAACCAAACAACTGGATCGAGTGGGTGTTTTTTTCCTTCTCGGTCAGGATCACCTCCCCGCTCAGCAAAGATTTTTACTGCTTCCTCAACGGAGATCGGAAGATCTTGAAGAAAACTACCAACTGAGAAGTAGAAATCCTTGTCTAATTTATAAAGGTAACCATTTTGGTCCAGTAGTTTGATGAAATTCTCAATGATTTCCAATGAATCTGTGACATGAACAAGATGACTCGGGGGTATTACCCTTAAAGCGGTCATATCTGATTTAAAAAGTTCTATTTGGGTATGAGCTAATTTTCTCCAATCAATACCATCACGCTTTGCCCGCTCCAATAATGGATCATCGACATCTGTAACATTCTCAACAAATTCAACCTTACTGCCAGCTGCGCTCTGGTATCGATTCACCATATCAAATGCCAGGTAGGTAGCAGCATGTCCTAAATGAGTGGCATCGTAGGGAGTAATTCCACAAACATACATATTGAACGAGTCGGCACCTTCTAAGGTAGAGGACTGGTTATTTGAGTTAATCAATTTTAATTTAGGAAATTGATACTCCTTCAATTCTCTCAAAGGTATTGATGGCCAGGAGTTCATACTCAATTATCTCTCATTAGACTGGTGGCCAGGGTACAGCGGGCCATTGATCACTTGGATTAGGAAATTTATTTGCAATCTTCAAACGTGCAATTCGATCACGAGTTGCCGCAATCTCTTGCTCTGTAAGAAGTTTAGCTAGGAGCTCCTCAAGATTAAGATTACCGACTCTATCTAGTAAATCATTTTCCTCGCTTGAGAGTTGCATGCCAGCAAATTGCCACAACACAGTTCTTAATTTGTCTTCGCTATGAAAGCACACGCCATGGTCGCAGGCTTGTAATAGCCCATTTTTATCAATTAAAAGATGACCAAACTTACGATCAGTATTGTTTATGATGGCATCAAAGAGGGCTAATCTCCTCAATTGCAAATCATTACTTTGTCCAAACTCAACAACATCAACCGCTTGGTCAATATCGATCCACTGTTGAACCATGCCATAACCAAATGGTCCCTCTCTTAACACAGTTTGAGGAACTAGATTGAACCCTGCTAAATCGCTTAGCAAAAAAGCTGCATACTCTCTATGAGCGAGATTTCCCTCTTGAAAATCCCAAAGTGGTCTCTCCCCTGCAATTGGCTTATAAATTACTTTAATTACCGGATCTGTATCCTTAAGTTTTGCTTGCAAGGTGGCATTTGAAGCATCGACTAATCTTCCTATCACCACTAACTCACGCTCATTCAACAATTCTGAGTTTTTAATCATCTTCTATATCCATTTGCTCTAGGACATAGGTGGCCAAGAGGATCAACTGGCAGTGCGCAAAATGGACATTGAGCTCTACCTGCAGTTACTACCGCTTTTGCACGTTGGCAAAAACCCTTAACCTGATGAATTTTTAACTGAGCTATTATCAAATCTGGTCCATAATCTATGTCGTCGATTAGCAGATCATCATCTCCAGCTGCGGCTTGGATGTTTATGACAACAAAGTTGGAATCCCAAGATATTCCAATCACACCAACTGTGAAATCTGATTCAATCGGTAACTCCATTGGATCTTCATCTAAAGTAACTGGGTGAGTTAACTCAGAGGCATCGGCTAACCTACCCCGGCGTAACTCACGAATTAGCTCTGCCAGTCGCTCGGCCAATGCCGCCACCTGACCTTTTTCCAGAGTGACAGCGTTTAGCCCGGCATCAGATTTAACTTGAAGGAAAAATTGTCTTTGTCCAGGTTCTCCGATTGCACTTACTATAAATCTGGTAGCAGGCTCATGGCGATAAATGATTCTCGGCACTAGCGACTCCACCAATTTTTTCGATCTCGATTGATATTCCCACCACCAAGTGGATTCAAACTAAAATTTCTAAAGCTGCTTTTCGCTAATCTGAAGTTGGTCTGCAATACCACATTGCTCTTCTTATCTACCTTTATGGTTGTAATTGAGGCTGGTTCTGCCACAAAGGATTGAAATTGATCAATGGGTAGGTTGAGCGCACTTGCTAAAAACATTTTTATAATATCGCCATGGGTTACAAGCAGAGCTGGATTTTTCACAGAAGCCAATTGGGATAACAGTTTGTCTACACGGTTCCTCATTTGTTTAAAGCTCTCCCCATCTGGAAAGGTGAAGGTAGAGGGTTTGCTTACTACTTTTTGCCACTTGGCGTCACGTACAAGGGTGGATAGTTTTTTACCAGACCAAGCTCCATAATCCATCTCAATTAACTTGGGCTCTATTACAAAATCCACCTTTGGATTTTCACTCATAAATGGAGTAATGGTCTGAATACATCTAGTTAGTGGGCTGCAGTAGACCTTTGAGATTTTAAAACTCTCCAAGTGATTGACTAACTGATCAGCCTGCTTCATGCCATCTTTTGAAAGTTCAACTGAGTCATCTTGACCTGCCAAAACCCCCTTAGTATTGGCCGTGGATTGGGCATGACGTAGTAGGTAGAGCAATGGCATTTGGCAAGGTTACCGATCTTTTTCCCCTTAGGTTGATACTCTGCCAACCGTGGAATATCGAAAACTGGGTGGTCTTTCAATCTCCCGACTTGGACTTGGCACGATGACCTGGGGGCGTGACACTGATGAGAATGAGGCGGCGCAGCAGCTGCAATACTTTGTTGAGGCTGGCGGCAATTTCGTTGATACCGCTGCCGTATATGGTGATGGTGATTCTGAGCGAGTACTAGGCGGCTTCATCGGCACTTTAGTAAAACGAGATCAGATTGTAATCGCTTCCAAGGCCGGAATAACCTTTAAAGATGGAGTTAGAAAAGTTAGTAACTCCCGCAATGAGTTGATATCAGATTTAGATCGCACCCTCTCTCGATTAAATGTGGATTATCTAGATATGTGGCAGATTCACACCTGGGATAAAAACACTCCTCTTGAAGAAACTCTATCTGCGTTAGATTACGCAACAACCTCAGGTAAAGCTCGTTATGTTGGTGTTTGCAATTTTAATGGTTGGCAACTAGCCAGGTCCTCAACTTTACAAAATCCCATTTTTGGAAAAGCGGCAATCGCCAGTGCTCAAAATGAGTACTCATTGCTTAATCGCAAGGTTGAAGAGGAGGTCATTCCGGCAGCAGCTGCGTTAAATCTAGGATTTCTCGCCTGGTCACCTCTTGGACGAGGCGTGCTTACTGGAAAGTATCGTGATGGAGTTCCCTCTGATTCAAGAGGTGCCTCTCCCCACTTTGCAAATTTTGTCGAGCCATATTTATCAGAACGCGCCAGGCAGATAGTTGAGGCGGTTTGTGTTGCAGCTGATGGTTTGGGGTACTCACCATTGGAGGTGGCTCTATCTTGGGTAAGGGATGCACCCGGAGTCACTAGTGCATTAATAGGAGCTAGGACGGGTGCGCAGTTGCGCGGAATTTTAACGGTGGAACAGATCTCTTTGCCTGATCAGGTTCGTCAAGCACTCAATGAGGTCTCTGCTTAATTAAAGAAATTAAACATTTTCTAAGAAGTTATATAAAACTCTAACACCAAACTTCAAGCTATCCAGCGGAACACGTTCATCTACTCCGTGGAAGAGTGAGAAGAAATCCAACTCTTTTGGCAAGCGCAGTGGTGAAAAGCCGTAACCCACAATTCCAAGATCATGCAAAGCCTTGTTATCAGTGCCGCCACTCATTAAGTATGGAACTGGAATGCCCTCTGGGTCCTCAGAGTTAATTGCATTACACATCGCTTCAACTAGAGGGCCTGCAAAATCAACCTCTAATGCAATATCTCGAACAATAATCTCTATCTCAATATCATCTCCAGCAAGTTTTTTAATTGTTTGATGTAGCTGATCTTCATATCCAGGTAAAAATCTGCCATCTACAACGGCTGAGGCGGTCTGTGGAATTACATTTTCTTTGTACCCAGAATTTAGCATGGTCGGATTTGCAGTATTTGAGATGGTAGCACCGATCATTTTTGCTGCCTTACCCAGGTGCTTTATAAGTGGCTTGACATCTGATGCATCATATTTATCACCAGTTATCTCGGCAATTCGTCGGAAAAACTTTTGGTTAGTTTTAGTTTCAAGTTGGGGCCACTCGTAATTTCCGATTCGAGATACTGCATCTGACAATGTAGTTATGGCGTTGTCCTTATTAACAAATGATCCATGCCCAGCGGTGCCCTTCGCTGTTAATTTAAGCCACTGAATTCCCTTTTGGGCAGCCTCTACTAAGTAAATTCTCTTGTCTCCGGTTATGTTGATGGAAAAACCACCAACCTCAGAGATTGCTTCGCTATATCCTTTGAACAACTCTGGTCGATTTTTTACCAACCATCGTGAACCGTAGGTTGACCCAGCCTCTTCATCTGCAAAAAACACCAACAGTATGTTTCTCGGCGGTTGATAACCAATCCGGCTCCACATTCTCACAGTTGCCAAGATCATGGCATCCATATCTTTCATATCAACTGCGCCTCTACCCCACAAAAAACCATCCTTTATAACTCCACCGAAAGGATCAACTGACCAATCTGCGGCATCAGCTGGAACAACATCAATATGACCATGCAGAACTAAGCCTGGGCGTGATTGATCACGACCAGCGATACTTGCAACCACATTTACCCGATTTGGAGCAGATTCGATTGATTCACTCTTAATTCCAACCTCAGCGAGCTTTTTTACAACATACTCAGCGATCGCTTTCTCATCGCCTTTACCCTCTCCATAATTCACGCTTGGAAATTGAATTAATTCTTGGCAAATTTGTATGGTTTCATTCTCAAGTTCAATGATCTGCTCTGGGGTGAGTTTCATAAGATAATGATCCTACACTTTATCAATTTCCTCGCATCTGATCTTGGGTTAAAATACAAGCAGGTCCGGGTGGCGGAATTGGCAGACGCGCTAGCTTGAGGTGTTAGTGCCCGTAAGGGCTTAGGGGTTCAACTCCCCTCCCGGACACATATTTTGTGATTGGACCATATGATTTGCAGGTGGATCAATCACTCGGAAAACTGATCAGAGTTATACCTGACTTTCCTAAGCCTGGCATTATCTTCAAAGATATCACTCCGCTTTTATCTAATGCTTCAGCATTTAAATCTTGTTGCCTAGCCTTTGCAGAGCTTGCAGATCAGGCTGAGTACATCGCCGGAATTGAGGCACGGGGATTTATTTTTGGTTCTGTTGTCGCCGGACTTTCTGGCAAGGGCTTTATCCCTATTCGCAAATCAGGAAAACTACCCGGCCAAACTCTTTCAGTAGATTATGACCTTGAGTACGGAACTGCCTCGTTGGAGATACATAAGGGTTTGATACCGGCAGACTCTAAGGTACTAATCATTGATGATGTGATTGCAACTGGTGGAACTGCATCAGCGGCTGTTGATCTAGTGATCGCCGCTGGTTTGATTCCGATCGCCACCGCCTTTTTATTAGAGATTCCACCCTTGGGAGGCAGATCACGGATCGCCAGCAAGTACCCTAAATTACAAATCCATACATTGTTGGCAGAATAAGACCATGGCTGAGCTGATCTACTACTGCGGAACTATGGATAGTGGTAAATCAACACTTGCATTACAAACGGCGCATAATCATCGATCTCGTGGTCGTGAAGGAGTTATCTTCACCAGTAAAGATCGGGCTGGTAAAGGTTTAATCTCCTCTCGGCTTGGTTTGCAGATTGAAGCTTTAGAGGTTGATGAGGATTTAGATATTCACAAATTGATTGTAGAGAGGCTATCAATTGGAGGCCGAATCAGTTTTATTATTTGTGATGAGGCGCAGTTTTACTCTCCGCAGCAGATTGAGCAATTGGCTCAAATTGTAGATGGGCTTGGCATTGATGTTTACGCCTTTGGCATTCTAGCCGATTTTCGAACCAAACTTTTCCCTGGCAGTGCTCGATTGGTGGAGTTGGCCGATCGTGTACAAACTCTCCAGGTGGAGGCGCTTTGCTGGTGTGGAGAGCGAGCAACCCACAATGCTAGAACGGTTGATGGCAAGATGGTTACAGAGGGAGAGCAGGTTGTGGTTGGTGATGTAGGCAAATCCTCAACGGTGGCTTATGAGGTCTTATGTCGCAGGCACCATATGCGAAAAGTAACCTCCAAAGTTTCTAACCCAGCAGCTGAGCAATCACTTCCATTCAATAGTTAGGAAAAATGAAAACCAAAGGTTATGCAGTACTTAAGGCCAAAGAGCCATTAGTTGCATTTGATTTTGAGCGTCGCTCTCTTAGGCCAAGAGATGTGGCTTTAGAGATTCTCTACTCTGGAATCTGTCACTCTGATATTCACCAGGCAAGAGAGGAGTGGGGACCTGCCATTTTCCCAATGGTGCCAGGCCATGAGATTGTCGGAAAGGTTATTGAGATTGGCTCACAAGTCAGCAAGTTCAAGGTGGGTGACTTAATTGGCGTAGGAGTCTTTGTTGACTCGTGCAGAAAGTGTTCTAGCTGCCTTAAGGGGTTAGAGCAATATTGCGTAGAGGGTATGACTGGAACATATAACGCAATGGAGCGTGATGGTAAAACTGTGGCACTCGGTGGATACTCTGACAAGTTTGTAATTGATGAGGATTATGCAGTTCACATTCCTGATAATTTAGATCTACCTGGAGTTGCACCTTTGATGTGTGCGGGAATAACTCTTTACTCGCCATTGAAAAACTGGCAGGCAGCACCAAGAAAAAAAGTAGCGGTCATGGGGCTTGGCGGTTTAGGTCATATGGGGGTCAAATTTGCCCACGCCCTAGGCGCTGAGGTGACAGTACTCTCCCACTCGGCTACAAAGGAGTCTGACGCCAAGGGTATGGGGGCAGATCACTTCATCGTTACTAAAGATGCCAAGGATCTGCGCCATTTGCACAAGAGTTTTGATTTGATCTTAAATACTGTTTCAGCTGATATTGAGCTAGATCCATACCTGCAACTGCTAAAGCTAGATGGCACCTTGGTCGTGATTGGATTACCTGGCAAGCCATACAGCCTTAACGTAGGCACTATTTTAGACCAACGAAGATCTGTTGCTGGTTCAATGATTGGTGGCATCGCCCAACTTCAGGAGATGATTAACTTCTGCGCCAAGCATCAAATCACAAGTGATGTAGAGGTGATTACGGCTGATTACATAAATCAAGCCTATGAACGAACTGTCAAAAGTGATGTTAAGTATCGATTTGTAATCGATGCAAAGAGTTTTAATTAAACCCTTCAAATATTAAAGCGATCAACGGTGCAAATGCCATAGCTGGCAAAAGATTTGCAACCGCTACATCTTTCAATCTTAACAACCGTAATGAGATGCCGATTAGTAAAACTCCTCCAACTGCGGTCATCGCAGCAACCTGATACTCAGCCAAAATTGCTCCTAATGAAAGCCCAATGCCTGTCCAAATAAATTGATAGACGCCAACTGGCAGGCTTGAAAGAGCAACTCCCCAACCCAGTGAGGCGGCAAAGGCAATTGAGGTAAAGCCATCCAAGGTGCTCTTTAGTACTAGTTGATCAATCCCAGTTCCCATGCCATCGGAGATGCTTCCCAATATAGCAAGAGGACCAATCGCAAAAACTAAGGAGGCTGCCACAAATCCCTCAACAAAATTAGAGTCGCCACCACGGTTGAATCTAGATTTCAATCGCTCGCCAAACCGCTCTAGAGATTCCTCTACCTTCAGCCAACTGCCCACAGCCGCTCCAAGTAATAATGAGAAAATGATCACCAAGATAGCGCCACCTTGTGGCAATGAGGTAGTCAAACTCTCATCCCAATAAGCACTTAATGCATCTGCAGCTGAGATAGCAGTAACACAACCCAACACATCGGTTATTAATCGCCGAAAATTTTCCTTAAGTTTCTTGCCAACCGCTACTCCCACTACTGAACCAATAATGATGGCAGAGATATTTAAAACTGTACCAAGGCCTGGGAACATCTAGACAAACTTCACAAAAGAGATGATGCCAAAAACTAGGCAGTAAATGGCAAATGGATAGAGAGTTTTTGTTTTAAACCATCGCACCAGAAAAGTGACACTTATGTATGTTGCTATAAATGAAATTACCGATCCCACCAATATCTGACCTAACAGCTCTCGGGCATCGGTAGTAAATAACTCAGGCAACTTGACGACAGATGCACCAAGAATTACCGGCAAGGAGAGCAAAAAAGCAAAATCTGATGCCACCGAGTGGTTTAATCTACGCAACAGACCAGCACTCATAGTCACGCCAAATCTGCTGATTCCAGCAAAGAGTGCCAAACTTTGACCAAAACCAATGGCAAGTGCAGTTTTTGAGTTTACTCGTCTATCAATCTCGGCATCGGAATCTTGTAGCTCATGTAACAGATCCCTTCTTGAAAGCCGCTCGGCTGTGATCAAGATCAAGCCATTTACGGTAAGAAAAAGTGCTGAGTATTCGGGTTTTCCAAAAATACTTTGAAAGTAATCAGCTAAAACCAGGCCGAGTACGCCAACTGGAATCGTAGCGATTACGATATAAGCCAAGACTCGAAATGGAGTTGATTGATAATTCTTACTCTTAACCGCATGATATGAACCAGCAATCAGAGTAATCCAACGTTTTCTAAAAACCAGAAACAGTGCAATGGAGCTTGCCAAATGCATGGCGATGGTTATCAGTAAATAAGCATCATTTTCTTGACTGATAAATTGTTTAAATGAACCACCAATCCAAGCTGGAATCAAAATAGCGTGTCCAAGACTTGAAATCGGAAATAACTCTGTTAAGCCTTGGATGAAGCCAATGATGATCGCCTGTTCATAGGTGAAACTCAAAATGAACCATCTTTCCACATAGGGTTGAGATAGAGTTTAGCAGTGCCTGGGGCAAACAAATTCAATAATTGGCTTCGTCGAATACAGGATCTGCTAAGACCCTCAAGAACCATTCCGACCACATCATGGCGGGCTACATCTACATGGGGTTTGTTTAGTGGTAATCAAAGATTTCAACGGTTGATGATTTTGATTTTTGGCTTAACTATTTTTGGAATTGGTGAAGCATTTTTAGTGATCACCTCACTTGGCAACTCTCCTTGGGTCGTTTTATCTCAAGGAATCTCATTAAATTCTAATTTAAATATTGGACAGGCAACTTTTTTAGTCTCTTTCCTAGTTTTGATACTTTGGATACCACTCAAACAAAAACCAGGATTTGGCACCTTAGCTAATATGGTAGTTATTGCAGCAGCCATTGAGTTTGGATTGTTGATAATTCCAGAAACTACAAATTTAACAATAAAGTATTTTTACATTCTGCTAGGAATTGCACTAGTGGGTATTGGATCTGCACTGTATATAACCTGCGGACTTGGAACCGGACCTAGGGATGGGTTAATGACTGGATTGCATTACCGAACAGGGGTGAGAGTGGGTCGAGTCCGACTTGGGATAGAGGTGCTCGCCCTGAGTAGTGGTGCGCTTTTAGGTGGCTCGCTAGGGGTCGGAACAGCGCTGTTTGCCCTGCTGATAGGCCAATCAGTTGCGATCTCTTTGGGTGTTTTGGCCAGGCTTACCTCGAAGTAGCGAATACAGTTGTAGCACTCCCCTCGGTTTGTCAGACCGCATCTGACAACATGTCGAAAACACCATGTTAAAAAAACAGAAGGGTCTACCATGCTTGATAGCTTCTTTAAAATCAGTCAGCGTGGCTCAACCGTAGCTCGTGAAGTTCGTGGCGGCGTCGTCACATTTTTCACAATGGCTTACATAGTTGCGCTTAATCCACTCATCATCGGTTTAGCAAAAGATGCTGATGGAAAATACATTGGTGGAGGCGATGCACCTAATCTTGCATTAGTTGCAGCTGCCACCGCACTCATTGCTGGCGTTATGACCATCTTGATGGGCGTAGTCGCTAACTTTCCATTAGCCATTGCAACAGGTTTGGGTTTAAATACCTTTGTTGCTGTTGGCATCGCCTCAAAAATGACCTGGGCAGATGCCATGGGACTGGTAGTCCTAGAGGGCTTAATTATTCTTATTTTGGTACTGACTGGATTCCGCACGGCGGTCTTTAGAGCAGTTCCAACGCAATTAAAGATCGCCATCTCTGTTGGTATTGGCCTCTTCATAGCACTTATCGGACTTGTTGATGCTGGATTTGTTCGCAGAACTGGATCTGGACCTGTGCCAGTAACACTAGGCGACAACGGCAACCTTGTTGGATGGCCAGTTGTAGTCTTCGCCTTTGGTCTTTTCTTAACCATAGCGTTAACTGTGAAAAAGATTAAAGCTGCCATATTGATTGGTATCGTCGCCGCCACAGGTGTTGCAATCGCTGTTGAGTCCGCCTTTAAGATCGGGCCGCTATTCAACGGTGCAACAGGAGCGGTAAATCCAAAGGGTTGGAATTTGAATGTGCCAGCGATGCCAGAATCAGTTGCTGCCACACCAGATTTTGGAATTCTAGGTGATTTCAATTTACTTGGTGGATTTGATCGGATCTCTCTAGTAGCTGCAATACTTCTAGTATTTACTCTGCTATTAGCTGACTTCTTTGACACCATGGGAACTATGACAGCAATAGGAAATCAAGCTGGCTTAGTCGATCGAGATGGCAATGTGCAAGGTGCTGAGCGCATCTTGTTAGTTGACTCGATTGCAGCTGCAGCAGGTGGTGCTGGCTCTGTCTCCTCAAACACCTCATACATTGAATCTGCATCGGGCGTCGGGGAAGGTGCCCGAACTGGTTTAGCTTCAGTGGTAACTGGTTTGCTGTTCTTGCTTACCACCTTCCTAGCTCCACTAGTTGCAGTAATCCCTTACGAGGCTGCTACTCCAGCGCTAATTATTGTTGGATTCCTAATGATGACTCAGATCAAAGGAATCGATTGGGATGATTTGGGCATAGCTATTCCTGCATTCTTAACAATCATCCTGATGCCATTTACCTACAATATTTCCGTAGGTATTGGTGCTGGATTTGTTTCTTATGTAGTAATCCGACTATTCCAAGGTCGCACCAAAGAGATCAGCCCATTAATGTGGGTGGTCGCTGGTTTGTTTATGATTTATTTCTTGCAATCTCCAATTAATATCTGGACTGCATAAATAAAGAGTAATAAAGGGGCGGGCCACTACGCTCGCCCCTTTACCATTTGATTGGCGTTAGACCCTTTTCGATTAATAGCTGGTTACTTCTGCTAAATGGCTTTGAACCAAAAAAACCGCGATATGCAGAGAGCGGACTCGGGTGTGCAGAACTTATTAGATTCTCTGTACCAAAATACTTGCTCATACTTTGAGCATGATTCCCCCATAAAATTCCCACAACGAATCTTTTACTCAGGTGCCCAATTATTGATTCGGTAAATTGTTGCCAACCAATCTTGGTATGCGAATCTGGCTGTTGCGTATTTAAAGTCAAACAGGTATTTAACAACAGCACACCTTGGTCGGCCCAATCACTTAAATCACCACTACTCCTGTCAATTCCTAGGTCATCTTTCAATTCGATGTAGATGTTCTTCAACGAAGCAGGTAGCTGCTTAATATTTTCTGGGACAGAAAATGCCAATCCCATTGCATGTAAGGGGTTGGGATAAGGATCTTGGCCCAGCAGTATGATCTTTACCTGATCTGGATCGATCTCAAGAGCTTTGAATATCTGTGTCCTATCTGGCAGAAAATCCTTGGTCAATTTCTTGGAGATGCTTTCAAGAATTTCGAGATCAACCCAATCATGCCACTGGGAAGGCAATAAACTTTTTAAATCAATTGGCACGGGCGAAGAAGCGACCATTTTGGCTTTGTACCGCAATAGGTAAGCCGTAAGCGTTGGTCAGATTTTCATTGGTGATGACTTGATCGATAACTCCCTGTGCAAGCACCTTGCCCTCTCTTAAAAGTAAGGCGTGTGATGTGCCGACTGGGATCTCCTCGATGAGATGAGTAACTATGACTGTAGCTGGAGCCAGTGGATCGCTAGCAAAATTCTCAATTCTCTGCAGAAGATCCTCCCGGCCACCTAAATCCAAGGATGATGCTGGCTCATCTAATAGCAATAACTCAGGATCAGCCATCAAGGAGCGTGCAATCTGAACCCGCTTCTTTTCGCCATCACTTAAACTGCCAAATACTCGGTTTCCTAACTCTCTTACTCCCAAAGCGGTAAGTAATGCCATCGCTCTGGATTCATCCCAAAGATCATATTTTTCCTGCCAGCGACCAAACATTGCGTATGCTGCAGTGAGAACAACATCCATTACCAATTCATCATCGGGTAATTGCTCAACAAGTTTTGATGAGGTTAAACCAATTCGAGTTCTTAATTCAAATACATCAACCTTGCCCAAGGTTTGTCCCAAAATCTTTATCTGCCCAGATGAAGGATGTATCAAGGATGAGCACACCTGCAAGAGTGTGGTCTTTCCCGCTCCATTTGGACCAAGAATCACCCACCTTTGGCCCTCCATCACTTGCCAATCTAGCGGCCCGAGAATGACCCGATCACCTCGTACAACGCTGATATTTTCTAACTGCAATATCGCGCTCATAGGAGTGAAAGATACCTCGCCACCACCCCGATTATGGCTAATCTGACCCAATGCCGATTGAAAATCAGACCACTTACACGGGGCTGATACTTGTCTCTGGCGAGGATAGACCTGGTATCACACAGCGTTTGATGGCCACCTTGGCACAATTTTCCGTGACTATTTTAGATATTGAACAATTGATCATAAGAAATCGTCTCTTACTGACTGTTTTGATTTCACTAGATGAAGCTCACAGTAAAGCGATACTTGCAGACCTTGAGCATCTGCAAGCGGAGATTGGCCTTGATATCGCAGTTGATTTCTCTCAGCAAAATATGAGCGCTGACAATTCGGAAACTCTTCGGGTGGTAATCGTAGGAGAGAAGATCATGCCAGTTGGTTTAGCAGCGGTTACCAACCAAATATCTTTGCTGGGTGGAAACATAATCGCAATTAAACGCACGGCAAAGGAACCATTATTTGCAATTGAGCTAGAGCTTAGTATCCCAAATGATTCCTTGAAGCAGATCCAAGGTGAATTAGCGCAGATAGCGATAGAGAACAGACTTGATCTAGCGGTCGAACCAGGCGGTCTTACCCGTAGATCTAAACGACTTGTCATGCTAGATATGGATTCAACATTAATCGAACAAGAGGTAATAGATTTACTTGGTGTATGTGCTGGTAAGCAAGATGAAATTGAAAAAATCACAGCCAGAGCAATGTCAGGTGAGATGGATTTCAAGGCTGCCTTGATTGAACGTGTTCAATTGTTGGCTGGCCTTGATGAAACTGTAATTGACCAGGTGCGAGGTCAGATCACATTAACTAAGGGTGCCAAATTGTTAATTCAAGAGCTACATAAACTAGGTCATAAAGTAGGTGTAGTATCTGGTGGATTTACTAATGTTATCAATCCAATTTTAAAAGAACTCAAGTTGGATTTTATTCTTGCAAATGAGCTAGAGGTTAAAGATGGCTTATTGACTGGCAAGCTGTCTGGCGCCATAGTTGATTCACTTGCTAAGAGGCGCGCACTGGAAGAGTTTGCAAAGCAGGAAAATGTGCCGCTGGGTCAAACAGTAGCTATTGGCGATGGGGCTAATGATCTGGAGATGATTAAAGCTGCTGGTCTAGGTATTGCATTTAATGCTAAACCAAAGGTTGTTGAGGCAGCTGATACAACAATCAGCACCAAGGATTTATCAGCAGTGCTTCCACTGATGGGAATAACTTTTTAAAATTTGAAGTTTTCACTTGCGATAGCACGTAACTTCTCAACCATCCCGGCCGGATCATCAGATTTATAAACTGCACTACCGGCCACAAAACAATTGGCACCAGCTGTGGCTGCTTTGCCGATGGTATCCAGTGAAACTCCCCCATCAACCTGCAAAAGTGGTCGATGTTTTGAGGTTTTTTCAATTCGGGATCTGGCAATCCTCACTTTTTCCATCTGGTCCTGCATAAAGGATTGTCCGCCAAATCCAGGTTCAACAGTCATTATCAAAAGCAGATCTATCTCTTCAATGAAGTTTTCGATCTGCTCAAAAGAGGTGGCTGGTTTGATTGCTAATCCAACCTTTGCTCCATTAGATCTTATATTGCGAATTGTAGTAGCGGTGTTCTTGGCTGCCTCAAAATGGAAAGTTACTGAGTGAGTACCATGCTCTGCGTATTTTGGAGCTATTGTATCTGGATCCAAAATCATAAGATGTGCATCAACTGGAAGTTTGGTATAACTAATTATCTCAAACGCCTTTGCTATATCAAAAGTAAAATTCGGAACAAAGAAATTGTCCATCACATCTAAATGAAGTGCATCAGAGACAGCTGAGATCTTTACCATCTCGTTTTCTAAATCCTCAAAGTTTGCATTGAGGATGCTAGGGTTGATAAATACTTCACCAGTCATAGGGTTATTTAACTCATTTTTTGGAACATAACCATGAACATTGCATCTGAGTGATGAAGGTGTGTCCAAAGTTGCATGCTCCCATCACTTTGCACACCTAACTGACGGGCCTTGGGTAGGTTTTGTATGGGAAGAATTCGCATATCTGTGTGCTCGGAAAGGAAGTCCAATACTTGGCCTCGAGTTTCAGCTATGTGTGGTGAGCAAGTTACATAAGCCAGGATGCCACCAGGTTTCAACAGTTGAACAGAACTTGTCAGCAAGTTTCTCTGCAGAACAACTAACTCCTTAAGATCTTTCAAATTTTTGCGCCATCTAGCCTCAGGCCTTCGTCGAAGCGCTCCTAGTCCTGTGCAAGGTGCATCAACCAAGATTCGATCATACTTGTCTGAAAAATTTGTAGGGTCAGTACCATCGACGCTCATTACTTGTTGATTATTTACAACTCTTTTTACAAGCTCTGCTCTCATTGAGTTAGGCTCATTAGCTATAAAACTTGCGGATGGATCTAGCTGTTTTAAAAGATTAAAAAGATATGCCGCTTTCCCACCAGGACCAGCACACATATCAAGCCAAGACAATCCGGACTTATAGGTTGATAAAAGATTCTCAACCACAAGCTGTGACCCACGATCCTGAACACCTGCTCGGCGTTCCACTATTGGAGTAAAACTCATGGGAATAACATTTAAATTAACACCATTTAATGAATTTTCGATTGGTGTAGCACCAAGTTCTATCAACTCATCTCTGGATGATCGGCCAGGCCATGCCACAACATCAGGGGTGGCTGGAAGGTTGTTTGCTTCAAGTAGCTTTTCTACCTCCTGCCAATCTTTCAGCAGATCATAAAAAGCATTAACAATCCACTCTGGATGACTGTATTCAATCGCCAATCTTTCATGAGTAGCTAACTGACTAAGTTCAGGCAATGCGTTGTCATTAGTTGATACCTTACGCAAAATAGCATTTACATAAGATGCTTTTGACTCCCCTGCGACCGCTTTTGCCACTTGTACAGTCTCAGAGACAGATGCGTGTGTTGGAACCCGCATTTTTGTTAACTGATGGATACCTAGCCTGATTAAATTTAGAATTTTGGTATCAAGTTGTTCCATGGATCGATCTATAAATTTCCCAGCAATGTAATCATGCCGGCCCTGCATTCTTAAGGTGCCATATGCAAGCTCTGTACAAAACCCCTTGTCACTACTACTCATCTTCGAATGATTTAGTAATTCGGGCAATCTTAGATTTGCGTAAGCTCCTTCTTGATTTACCTGCATAAGCAATTCAAATGCCAAAAGTCGGGCTGGACTTGCCTGTGGTTTACCCAAGTTTTAACCCATCTTTTACCCTTAATCCCCTTACAAACTCGGCTGCTGACATCGACCCTCTTCCTGATGGTGTAATGGCAAGAATTTCAACAGCACCATCTTTTGTTCCGGAATACATCTTCTCATTTTCGATGAGCAGCTGACCTGGCTTAAGTTCTTTTGGTAAATAACTCACTCTAAGTTGCTCAAACTTTATTCGTTCATTGCCTAATTTACTCCAGACTCCTGGATTCTCACCTAGTGCTCGGAATTGATTGTAAATTTGAGTTGAATTCGACTGCCAATTCACTTCTCCATCGCTCTTTTTTAATTTAGGTGCAAATGAGGACACATCTAGATCTTGCGATACTGGTTCGACACCATCTTCTATCAGTTTCAACGCATCTACTGCCAGCTTCGCTCCTTTCACACTTAATCTACTTAGGAGTTGATTGGATGTTTCATGAGGATCAATTTCAACCTCCTCCATGAGATAAATAGGTCCGGTATCCATCCCTTCATCTAACTTAAATATTGATACCCCAGTTTGGCTCTCACCATTAAGGATTGCATATTGAACTGGCGCAGCACCTTTCCACTTAGGTAGAAGTGAAAAATGAATATTGATCCAACCATAATCTGGAATACTCAACACTGATTTTTTGATCAAATGTCCAAAGGCAATTGTTAATACAATCTCTGGTTTAAGTTGATTTAGAACATGCTCAATTTCACTACTGCTACCCACTTTAAAGATATCCAGATTAAAGCTTTGGCCCCAAACCGCCAGTTCATTTGCCTCGACTTTTTGACCCCGGCCAGTTGGTTTATCTGAGTTTGTAATTAAGCCCACAATCTGATGATCTGTGGACTCGCCTAATTTTTCAAAGAGCGGAATTGCTAATAGCGAGGAGGAAGCAATCAAAACTTTCAATTCTTTATATACCTAAACCAAAGGTATTGTGTGGAGATACTTTTACAACTGGCTTACTGCCCTGCTCAATTGCTGTACCAAACCATTCGGATTCTCTAATCTCTTTCATAGCTAATTTTCGACTTTCAGTATCCATGCGATCGATGAAAAGAACTCCATTCAAATGGTCCGTCTCATGTTGCAGACACCTGGCAAGCAGTTGGGTTCCTTCGATTACCACCGCATCACCATGCATATTAAAACCTTTAGCCACAGCTCGAAACGCTCTGGGAGTTTCAAATACCAGATTTGGAAAGGACAAGCACCCCTCTTCGCCCTCTTGCATCTCATCGCTTAAATCAAGTGAAGGATTAACTAGATGACCGATCTCATCATCTACATACCACACAAATACTCGCAGGGGAACGCCAATTTGCGGCGCAGCTAAACCGGCACCTGGTGCTGCTTTCATTGTCTCAGTTAGATCCGCAACTAGTTGTCGCAACTCTTTATCAAAATCGACAACTGGAGATGCTGGAGTGACTAATACAGGATCACCAAAAAGTCGTATCGGTTGAACGGTCATGGATAAATGATACTTTAATTAGACAACTCTAAAGATCAAATGGATCAAATCGAACCTTGAAAATATTTCGACCTTTTACCCCTTGCACTTTAACGACGTCATCCAGCAAATCAACCAGTCCTTGACCTGCTGAGATTGGAGCTCTGATGATGATCTTCTTTTCACCTTTTTCGATGTCGATTGGTCCTGTTATTTGATACTCCTTGCTCGACTTAAGATTTTCAGTAAATTTCGATATCTCTGCACTGAGCCCAATTACAATGGCAACTCGATAATAAGGTGGCAACTTTGCTGCCTCACGACCTCTTAACTCACTCAATGCCGCAGATTGTGAGTCTAATCGGAGTATGGATTGAACCACTGGATGGTAGTTTGGCAGCGATAGAAAAACCTCTGAGTTTAAATCTAACTTGCACACAGCTGAAAACCAATTAAATTTCGCTAGCTCCTCAGACCTAAGCGATGGTCTGTTGAAAAGTTTTTCACCATCCAACAAGATAACTGCACTAAAACTACCCGCTGGCTCTGATCCAGCAGTTGCAATAACTATATGTCTTCCTTTTGGCACTGATTTAAGTTGCTTAGAGCCAGATGAAATCAAAATAGAGTTCTTCGGTATAGTCCTACCAATTTCCTCTGCTGTTCGATTTATCCCTTTGGCTAGTACATAAGGCTTGGCTTCTCCGCAAAAATCGCATCTCCAATCTTTCTTTGAGGCCTTACACAGGTAGCAAGATGGATTTGAATTTGCCCCCAAAATCTGAAGCTTTCCCCCACATGAGCATGCAGCTACATTTCGACACTTGGCGCACAGAAATAGGTTTGCATAGCCCTTCTCGGCCACACTTACTAGTACATTACCATTTACTAGTGCGCTTTTAATAACCGGAATAAAACTTCTACCTGCTTCATTTGTATGAAATCTGATTTTGCTCTTACTCGGATATTTTTTATATGTAAGCCATCCCATCTCTATTAATCTCGCCACCTCTAACGAGTGGGAAGCAGAGATGAAAATCAACGAGGTAGTTGCAGGGCGAAGGAGCGATACATCTCTGCTATTCCACCCTGGAGAGTGTTGCTCATAATGAGAATTATCCAAATCTGATAATACAATCACAGTGGCATCCACTGCTAAATTAACAAAACTTCCGCCTCTAGTGGCGAGGATTACCTTTGGTGGTTTATAAATGGTGTTAAGAAAGTTGCGATACCGATCAGCCTTGGATAAATGGGAACTCAAGATAAGTAATTGATCTCCAAAAAAATTGATCAACTGCTCACTGATTTGATCTAGATCTTTTTCATCTGGAACTATTAGAAGCACCTGGCTGATTGTGGATCTAACTTTAATTAACTCGGCTAAGAATCGAGAATGATCAACACCTACCGGTTGAGTTAAGGCCCATCTGATTCGTTGTTGGGCCATAAGTAGGCCATGATCTGCCCTACCCATCACCTCAATGAGGAATTGACTTGAATAATCAGAGGAGGTGTTCCCAACGCTTCTAGTGATGTTTTTTTCTTCTTTAATAACTCTTGGGGGTACAGCGGATTTAAGCACCTCCCAGAAACTTCCACCAAACCTATTACGCACCGCCTCGACATGGCTCATCACCGGTTTAGTGATCATTCCTGCTGGCGAGGCAATCTCAAGAATCACCTTAAGATTTCTGCTCTCATCTGAGTTAGATTTGCGAGAGATGACCAAGCCTTCGGTTTTTGTATTACCAAAAGGCACAATCACTTTAGTGCCGGCTACTGCACTTTGAGAGTGCTGCTCGGGCACCAAATAATCATAAATTCCTTCTAGATGAGAAACTGGTGTATTGACCAGAACGGCAGCAACTGGAAGATCTGTTGCAGTTTTCTTTTCTTGTTGTGCTGGTGCAGCAGTAATCTGACGTCTAAGTTTTAGTGGAGCGGCCACTGATTATTTAACTAGAGCCTTTAAAGCCGATGCACGATCTGTTTTTTCCCAAGAAAAATCAGGTAGTTCTCGGCCAAAGTGTCCATATGCGGCTGTCTTTGCATAAATAGGTCGAAGTAATTTTAAATCACGAATGATTGCAGCTGGTCTTAAATCAAAAACCTGGTTTACGGCCTCGCTGATGCTAACTAAATTGAATTTCTCTGTTCCAAAGGTTTCGACAAACAATCCAACAGGTTGAGCCTTGCCTATGGCATAAGCCACTTGTACCTCACAACGATCTGCTAAGCCCGCTGCAACCACATTCTTTGCTACCCAACGCATTGCATAAGCTGCTGATCTGTCCACCTTTGAAGGATCTTTTCCTGAAAAAGCCCCACCTCCATGTCTTGCCATTCCACCGTAGGTATCAACAATTATCTTGCGCCCTGTTAATCCAGCATCACCCATAGGACCACCAATGACAAATCTTCCAGTTGGATTGATTAGATAGCGAACATTGGACAGATCTAAATCGAGTTGGCCGATCACCGGGTCGATTACATATTTTTTTATCTCCGGGGCTAGTTTCTTATCTAAATCTATATCGGGAGCGTGCTGTGATGAGATGACTACGGTATTTAATGCGACGGCCTTTTCACCCTGATACTCAATAGTAACTTGAGTTTTACCATCTGGCCTTAAGTATGAAAGTGTCCCATCTTTTCTAACCTTAGTTAACTGCATTGCTAATTTATGGGCCAATGAAATAGGCAATGGCATCAACTCTGGTGTGTCATTTGATGCGTAACCAAACATCAAGCCTTGGTCTCCAGCTCCCTGTAGATCCAACGGATCTGCGGAAGAAGAGACTCTGCTCTCAAAGGCATCATTTACCCCTTGGGCAATATCCTGTGATTGTTGGCCGATAGAAATGGAAACACCGCAACTATTACCATCAAAACCCTTGTCGGACGAGTCATAACCAATCTCTAATACCGTGTCTCGAACAATATTCATGACATCTGCATATCCATTTGTAGTTATCTCTCCGGCAACATGGACTTGACCTGTGGTAATTAAAGTTTCAACAGCTACTCGACTTTTAGGATCCTGCGCTAATAATGAGTCAAGAATTGCATCTGATATCTGATCTGCAATCTTGTCTGGATGACCCTCAGTTACAGATTCAGATGTAAACAATCGATTTTTCACTGGCCTAACCTAATTTACTCACTAATTGATCTAGCAATATATCCGATAGCGTGTCTTTACTAATCTCAGGTACCTCGATCACATTTCTATCTTTATCTACGATTAAGCCTCTTGTACTCTCACTTCCAAAGATTGCACCACCAGAGACATTATTGACATAAATAATGTCAAGATTTTTGCTGACTATTTTTTCAGTAGCACTATCTTTAAGCGCCTTAACATCAGATTCAGTTTCAGCGGCAAAACCAATCAAGATTTGGCCTGGTTTTTTTACCGATGATAGTGATTTTAAAATATCAGGGTTACGCACTAGGGATAGCGTGCTTAATCTCTCTTTTCCAATTTTAGAATCGGAGTAATCAGCAACCCGGGCATCAGCCACTGCTGCCGACATAATAAGTGCATCGCAATGAGGGAACTCAAGATCTAATACAGCTAGCATTTGTTCGGCAGTTTCTACGCTAGTCATGGTTATACCCTCGATATTTGGAAGATCAGTATTAGCAGCGACTAAATGCACCTGTGCCCCTCGGCTGGCAGCTGCCATGGCCAATGCAAAACCTTGCCTGCCTGATGATCGATTGCCTATAAATCTAACTGGATCAATCGGCTCTCGGGTACCACCTGCAGTGATCAAAACTTTTTTCCCAACTAGATCGCTGGCAACTGCTAAAGCGTTGTTAACTGCATCAATTATCTTTGAACTCTCAGGATATCTGCCTACTCCTGTATCTCTTCCAGTCATTCGACCTTCATCAGGTTCGACAACAATAAATCCTCGATTACGTAAGGTTTGAACATTTTCAACTGTCGCAGGATTTAGCCACATCTCGGTATGCATAGCAGGCACTAATACTTTGGGTGCTATCGAGGCCAGAACTATATTTGTAAGCAAATCATCAGCTCGTCCAGAGGCTAATTTGGCAAGTAGATCAGCAGTGGTTGGTGCAATCACAATCAAATCATTTTCTTTGGCCATTGAAATGTGAGGTACTTTTTCAACATCCTGCCAAAGATCGGTAGCAACCTTTTTACCGGAGAGTGCCTCCCAGGTGCTCTTACCAACAAAATTTAGACTGGCTTGAGTAGGCACAACATCTACTACAAAACCATGGTCTTGTAATCGACGCAATAAGTCACAGGATTTATATGCAGAGATTCCACCTGAGACGCCAAGCAATATCTTTCGACCACGGGGAAACATGGTTTTTAACTCGCTGGAGTTGTTTGCTTTGGCTCTAGATTCTCTATGGAGAGTAAACCATCATTGATTTCACGAAGTGCAATGGAAAGTGGTTTCTCATGTACATAGGTTTCAACTAATGGGCCGACATACTCAAGTAATCCCTCACCTAGTTGGGAGTAATACGCATTAATCTGTCGAGCTCGCTTAGCAGCATAAAGAACCAAACTGTATTTTGAACCAGCTTTATCCAATAAAGCATCTATTGGTGGGTTTGTGATTCCATCTAACGCTTGATTACTCATTGAGATCCTTTTTCTTCAAAATTTGCAGATTAGCGAATGGCTAAAGATACCAGTTGGGCCACTGAGTCAGCCACTTGGTGATTTACGATCACATGATCAAATTCTGAGGCGGCTGAGAGCTCCTCCTTGGCCCTATCCAACCTAGTTTGCGTTGAATCCTCTGATTCAGTGCCTCTTTTCTCCAATCTAGATTTTAACTCCTCCCATGTGGGTGGCTCAATAAATATCAACACTGCATCTTTAGAATTTTTCCTTACCTGCCTTGCTCCATTTAACTCAATCTCCAGAACAACATTTTTCCCACTAGCTAATGCCTTATCAACTGCTTTTCGAGGTGTTCCGTATTTTGCGCCGGCAAAATTTGCCCACTCTAAGAACTCATTTTTCTCAATCATCTGATCAAACTCTTTATCGGAGACAAAATGGTAATCAACTCCATCTTTTTCTCCGATACGTTTACTTCGCGTTGTTGCTGATACTGAGATCCAAAACCGATCATCATCTCGTAACCTATTAGTCAGTGTGCTCTTTCCAACACCACTTGGGCCTGATACCACTAATAGTTTGCCATTTCTAGGTGAGTTTTTAGCCAACAAAAACTCCTGTCGCAAGATTTCAAGTTGGCGTTTGCCAACACCACCAATTCTACGTGATGAGGAGATTTCGGCTCTATCCATGATTAGATCCGCTCGAATTCTGCCGATACCAGGAACTGATTGAAGCAAGTCGACCAACTTCATGCGTTTAATAGATTTTCGCTCATCAGCAAAGAGTTCAAAAAAGAATTTTTCACCGCTTGCGATCTCCTCTTTTACTCTTGCTCGCTCCTGTCTGGCTAGAACAGCTTTTTGACCAGCTTTCCTGCGTGATCTCCTACTTAGTCGTGGAGGCAACATAATTAGTTGATTGAGCTTCGTATTTGCTCAATTTTAGTGCGCATGGCTTTATCTGAACCATCCCATAAATTTGTAATAGATCTGCCAATTACAACAAAATCAGATCCTGCTCTAATGGCATCTTGTGCGGTCATTACTCGAACCTGATCGCCATGATCATCACCAACATCTCTAACTCCAGGTGTAATCAGAACTGTTTTTGGAAGTGCATCTCTTAAACTTGATACCTCAAATGGTGAGCAGACAATTGAGGTAGCGCCAGCTGAAACAGCCATCTTCGCCCAACTTGTAGCGACTTGATCAATAGTTTGCGTAAACCCTAGTGAAGTAAATTCAGCTTCAGAGAATGAGGTTAAAACTGTTACGGCGGTAATTGAACCGTTTGGCAGAGCACTTTTAGCTGCTGAGATCATGGCGCTACCGCCTGATGCATGCACAGTGAGAAATTTCGGTTTTAATCTTGCCACTGATTCAACTGCGGCTTTTACAGTGTTTGGAATGTCATATAACTTTAGGTCTAAGAAAAGTTCAAACTCAGCCTGCTGTTGAAGCCTTTCAATTCCATCACTTCCATGGAGTAAGTAAAACTCTAAACCAATTTTAAAGTGATCTATATGCTCTGAAGCCGCAAGTATCCATTTTTCGGCGGTATCGATCTCTTTGGTATCTAAAGCAAAGATTATGGGACTTTTCATCAAACTCCTCGGTGCGCAAAACCAATTGCATCTCGAAAATCATTAAAACCCTTTTCAAGTAAAAGATTAGACAATTCATCCTTGATCTGCATAGCTGCAGATGGATTTCCAAATGTGGCTGTACCTACTGAGACCGCACTAGCTCCGGCCAGTACCATTTCAAATGCATCCCTACCGTTTGATACCCCTCCCATACCGACAATTGGAGTTTGCGGAAATGCTTGATGCACCTGATAGATCGCTCTTACCGCCACAGGCCTAATCGCAGGTCCAGATAATCCACCAGTTTTTCCAGCCAATTTAGGTTTCATAGTGTTGGTATCAATCACCATACCAAGTAATGTATTTATCAAAGCCAACCCATCCACACCAACATTAATCACCGATTGCGCAATCTCAACTATGTTTGTTACATCTGGAGACAATTTTGCAACAATTGGTAATTCTCCCCCAATATTTCTACGCACCGATTCAATTACCGCCACGGCGCTCTCTGGATGGCAAGCAAAAACTTGACCTCTATTTTCCACATTAGGGCATGAGATATTGACCTCCACCGCACTTACTCCAGATACTGCCCGTAACTTTCTGGCTAATACACCATACTCATCAACCGTTTCACCTGCTATTGAAACAATTACCTTTGCAGAGTTTGCTAACAGCCACGGAATGTCATTTTCCAAAAACGCATCAATACCTGGCCCTTGTAATCCAATTGAATTAAGCATTCCACTGGGGGTTTCAGCCATTCTTGGTGTAGCCCTACCAGTTCGAGGTTTAGTCATAATTGATTTGGTAACAACTGCACCAATCTCTGAAATTGGAAAAAATTGTGATAACTCTTGTCCAGAGCTAGCGCAACCACTTGCAGTGAAAATAGGATTTGAAAATCTTCTACTTCCGATTTTGGTTGAGAAATCTAGAGAGCTCATGGGTGAAGTGCATCCATGACTATTTTTCGATCCCAAATAATCTTCGCCCCATCCATAACTGGGCCATCAATACATGTGCGTGTCATTTTAATTTGATCATCATCTTTAACTGGCACTACGCAGGTCATACAAACACCAACTCCGCATGCCATAGCCTCTTCAACTGCGCATTGATGAGGGATATCAAACTCTATGGCGATCTTAGATACCGCAGCTAACATTCCCATCGGGCCACATGAATAGATAACCTCGATGGAGTTTTCACGAATCAATCTCGGAATCGCCTCACTAATCTGTCCGTGGATTCCAGTACTGCCATCATCGGTGGTAAGTGTTAATGATGAAACGCTTCGCTTGCCCTCCAGTGGAGCGTAAATTTTGCTGGCGGTGCTAGCACCCAAAACCATATCTACTCTGCAACCACGATTTTTAAGCACCTCAGCTAATGCAAATAATGGTGCAGATCCATAACCTCCGCCAACCAAAAGTGTGTTTGCATTGCTACTTGGCACACCAAAAGAGGTTCCAAGAGGTCCAACTATGTCAACAAACTCTCCAACATTTTGAGCACAAAGCCATTGGCTCCCCTGTCCGTGTGGTGCAACAACTAGCTCAATACTGCCTCCCATCGGACCCTTGTCATTAGCTCGGTAAATCGCAAATGCACGTCGTAGAATCAACGAAGACTGTCCGCCACCAACTGATATCGCAACAAAATTACCTGGTTTGCAGGATGCAGCCATTTTATCTACTGCAAAGACCATGTGATGATAAGGACCCACCTTCTTATTACTTAAAACTTCAGCCTGAATCTGAATCGCACTGCGGTTTATTTTTTGTGAACCGCTCATGAGATCCACTCCTGAAGTGATTTAATCTCAAACTCACTATTTTGTAAGGCCGATATCCCAGCCACGGCTGCTTTGAATCCAGGAATGGTGGTTATACATGGAACTGATCGAGAGATTGCGGCGGTTCTAATCAAAAATCCGTCCTGTCGCGAACCCCTACCAAGTGGTGTATTTATCACTAGTTGCACCAATCCCTTTGTAATAACATCATTTGCGCTTAACTCATGGTTTGTAGGATCTGAATTTTTTCTAACCTTTTCACTGTCAACACCTTTTTGCTTCAGAAAATCATGGGTTCCGCTAGTGCTAAAAATCTTAAAACCGAGATCACTTAAACCTCTAGCAGAGCGCCAACCAGATTCTTTGTCCCGCTCCGATAGGGAGATAAAAACTGCACCTGATCTAGGCAGTGGACCAAAAGCAGCTGTTTGACTTTTAGCAAAGGCTAACCCGAAATTGCTTGCAACTCCCATTACCTCACCAGTGGATTTCATCTCTGGCCCCAGCACTGAATCTACCCCTGTTCCATCCACTCTACGGAAACGATTAAAAGGAAGAACAGCCTCTTTAACCGATACTCCATTTGCCACTCCATCACCAGATTTAGGAAGAATTCCATCCTGCCTTAGCTTGGAAATTGTTACACCAGTAGCTATCAGTGCTGCTGCCTTTGCAAGCTGCACCCCAGTCGCCTTGGCAACAAATGGCACAGTGCGCGAAGCTCTTGGATTTGCCTCTAAAACATAAAGTTTTTGAGGGTTTGGTGTAACCGCAAATTGAATGTTAATCAATCCTCGCACTCCAACATCGGAGGCAATTTTTTCGGTTGATTCCCTAATTTGTTTGATCATTGCCACATCTAAAGATGTACTAGGAAGTACACAGGCAGAGTCACCGGAGTGAATACCGGCCTCCTCAATGTGCTCCATTACTCCAGCTAGGTACAAATCTGATCCGTCATACAAAGCATCGACATCGATTTCTATTGCATCATCTAAAAATTTATCGATTAGAACTGGGTGGTTAGGAGTAATGGCAGTAGCTTTGTCTATGAAGCCACGTAAAGATTGATTATCGTAGACAATCTCCATGCCACGTCCACCTAAGACATAAGAGGGACGTACTAAAACTGGATAACCGATTTTCGCTGCAATATCTTCAGATTCTTCATAAGAGTTAGCCATGCCAAAACTTGGAGCAGTTAAATGATTCTTCTCCAGCAGTTTGCCAAAGGCTCCACGCTCTTCAGCAAGATCTATAGCATCTGGTGAGGTTCCCAGAATTTTTACACCGGCCTCCAATAATCCCCGCGCTAAACCAAGAGGAGTTTGACCGCCAAGTTGAGCAATTACGCCAATTACTGGACCTGCCTTGTTTTCAGCATCTATTACCTCCAAAACATCTTCAAGTGTTAATGGTTCAAAGTACAATCTATCTGAGGTGTCATAATCAGTAGAAACTGTTTCAGGATTGCAGTTGATCATGATGGTTTCATAGCCAGCCGTTTGTAAGGCAAAAGAGGCATGTACACAGGAGTAATCGAATTCAATTCCTTGACCAATCCGATTTGGGCCACTGCCTAAAATAATTACAGCTGGTTTTGTTCTAGGCAAAACTTCAGTCTCTTCGTCATATGATGAGTAGTAATAAGGCGTAAGTGCTGCAAACTCTCCAGCGCAGGTATCCACTGTTTTATAAACTGGGCGAAGATTGAATTTGTCCCTTAATTGTCGTATCTCTAATTCACTAATTCCCCGTAGGGTTGCTATTTGATTGTCAGAAAAACCCAACATTTTGCTGGATTTAAGTATTACCTTAGTTAACTCACCAGCTTTAGATATCTCAACAGCTTGATTATTTATCAAACTGATCTGCTCCAAAAACCACGGATCAATTTTGGTCGCTGCATAAACATCTAAGATTGCTGCGCCATTAAAAAGTGCTAACTGCACCTGCTGGAGGCGAAACTCAGTTGGTGTCTTAATTTGCTCCATCAACTCTGAAAGTTCTGCCTTTTGCCATTTGAAGCCAGCTCCAATTTTTTCAAGTGATCGCAATGCTTTTTGGAGTGCCTCTGGGAAACTTCTACCTATTGCCATCGCTTCACCAACACTTTTCATTGTGGTGGTAAGGCGTGTATCTGCCTCGAGAAACTTCTCAAAAGCAAATCTTGGGACTTTAACTACCACATAATCCAATGCTGGTTCAAAAGATGCTGGAGTTGACTTTGTAATATCATTTTCTATCTCATCTAGGGTGTAGCCAATTGCCAGTTTGGTTGCAATCTTTGCAATGGGAAATCCAGTTGCTTTAGATGCAAGCGCTGAGGAGCGTGAAACTCTTGGATTCATCTCAATTACGATGATTCGACCATCTATGGGATTAACCGCAAACTGGATATTGCATCCGCCGGTAGCAACACCTACTTCCCTGATGATATTGATTGAAAGATCTCGTAATTTCTGATATTCAACATCTGTGAGCGTCATTATTGGTGCAACGGTTATTGAATCACCGGTATGTACACCCATTGGGTCGACATTCTCAATTCCACATACGATCACAACATTATCTTTGTTATCGCGCATAACCTCTAACTCAAACTCTTTCCAACCGATAATTGATTCTTCTAGAAGAACTTCAGAGGTTGGACTATGGCGCAATCCGGCACCTGCTATTTGATGCAAATCAGACTCGTTATAGGCAATTCCTGAGCCCAATCCACCCATAGTAAAAGATGGTCGTACCACTACTGGATACTTCAGTTCAACAACTGCTGACAAACAATCTTGCATCGTATGGCAGATTATTGATCGTGCCGACTGCCCACCAACTAGCTCTACAATTTTCTTGAATATCTCTCTATTTTCACCACGTTTTATTGCTTCAACATCAGCGCCAATTAATTTCGATCCATACTTTGCAAAAGATCCACGTTCATGTAATGCCATTGCAGCATTTAATGCAGTTTGTCCGCCTAAAGTAGCCAGCACAGCGTCAGGTCTTTCCTTGGCCAGGATCTTTTCAATCACCTCAGGCGTAATCGGTTCGATATATGTGGCATCTGCAAACTCTGGATCGGTCATGATTGTGGCCGGATTTGAGTTAATTAAGACAACTCGAATTCCCTCTGATCTAAGTACTCGGCATGCTTGCGTGCCAGAGTAATCAAATTCGCAAGCTTGGCCGATGACAATCGGGCCACTGCCGATGACTAACACACTTTTAATTGAGTTATCTTTAGGCATGCATCGCCTTTAGTCCTACCTTGGGCTTCTCCATTAACTCCGCAAACCGTTTAAATAAATATGATGCATCATGAGGCCCAGCAGCAGATTCTGGATGATACTGAACTGAAAATGCTGGAATTGAAATTAGCTCTAATCCCTCAACTACGCCATCGTTTAACGAAATATGGGTTACTCGGCCATCGCCATAAACAGTTTTGAACAGATGATCCTTTGGAGCTGCAACTGCAAAGCCATGATTATGAGCAGTTATTTCAACTTTTCCGGTAGTTAAATCAACAACTGGCTGATTTATTCCTCTGTGGCCAAACGGTAGTTTGTAAGTTTCAAAACCAAGTGCTCGTCCTAGAATCTGATGTCCAAAGCAAATTCCAAAAAATGGGATCTCTTGCGCAAGCACATTTCTTACTAACTCAACCACTTCGGTCATGGCAGCTGGGTCACCTGGGCCATTAGATAAAAAAACACCATCTGGATTTAGTTTTTTAATATCATCAAAAGTTGTACCAAGGGGTAACACATGTACTTGGATGCCAAGTGCAGCCATGGATTTAGGCGTAGCTCCTTTGATTCCCAAATCAATTGCTGCCACCTTCAACCTAATTGGAGTGCCTATTGGCGGATTGACCACATAAGGTTTTTTCGTTGTGACATCAGATGCTAGGAAAGCACCACTCATAGGATTGGTTTTGCGTACCTTAATTATCATCTCCTCTTTTGACAGCTGGGTATCACTGAAAATACCAACCCGCATAGCACCTCTATCTCGAAGGTGTCTGGTGATTGCTCTGGTATCAACACCTTGAATTCCTACGACCTGTGCTTGGATTAACTCCTCCTCTAAACTTTTTTCACTGCGCCAATTACTAGCAATTGTGGAGGGATTTCGAACAACAAATCCGGCAACCCAAATTTTTGAAGATTCCTTATCAACCGAGTTCATCCCAGTATTTCCTACATGTGGTGCGGTCATCACAACTATCTGCTTGTGGTAAGAAGGGTCTGTCAAAGTTTCCTGGTAACCAGTCATTCCTGTAGAGAAAACTGCTTCACCGAAAGCCTCACCGGTCTTAGCCCAGGCAAAACCCTCAAAAACTCGACCGTCATTAAGAACAAGAAATGCCGGTGCTTTACTACTCATTTTGACTTGTGCCTTTATCTAAAATCTCGCCATTTTTCATAACCTGCTCACCTTCATGAAATACATCTGTCACTACCGCAGGCAACTCTGTGCCATGAAAAGGCGTATTTTTACTTTTAGATTTCATAAGATTTTTGTCGACTTTCCAACTTTTTTCTTGATCAATTAGTATCAAGTTAGCTGGCATGCCAATTGCAATATCCTGACCTTGGCTTTTATATCCAGCTATTTTTGCAGGTGTAATTGACATTCGATTTACTAAATCTGCCCAACTCATAAGATTGCTCTGCACCATAGTTTTGACCACAATAGACAGCGCAGTTTCTAAACCGAGCATTCCACAAGCTCCAGCATGAAACTCACAATCCTTGTCCTCGGCCGGATGAGGAGCATGATCTGTTGCCACAATATCAATTACTCCCTCTGCAAGCCCTTCCCGTAGAGCCATCACATCCTTTTGCGTTCGTAGTGGAGGATTTACTTTAAATATCGGGTCATAATTCTCTACCAAATCATCAGTTAATAGCAGATGGTGCGGAGTGACCTCAGCTGTGACTTGAATCCCACGAGCCTTTGCCCAACGAATTAACTCCACTCCGCCCGCCGTAGTGAGATGGCAGATGTGAAGTCGAGATTGGACATGTTCGGCAAGCAAAATATCTCGTGCGATTATCGCCTCCTCGGCAACTGCTGGCCAACCAGGTAAGCCAATTCGTGCTGAAACTATCCCCTCATTCATTTGCGCATTAACTGTCAATCGCGGTTCCTGCGCATGTTGGGCAATTATTCCGTTAAAAATTTTTACATACTCAAGTGCCCTTCGCATTATCAAAGGGTCAGAGACGCATTCTCCGTCATCGCTAAAAATTCTTACCTTGGCAATAGAGTCAGCCATTGCTCCCATTTCTGACAACTTTTCACCATTCAAACCTTGAGTAACTGCTCCGATTGGCTGGACATCAATCAAGCCCGCCTCTTTACCTAATCGATAAATTTGTTCAACCACACCTGCGTTGTCAGCTACTGGATTTGTGTTGGCCATCGCAGAAACAGCAGTAAAACCGCCAGCTACCGCAGCTTTTGAGCCAGTTAAAATAGTTTCAGAGTCCTCTCGACCAGGCTCTCTCAAGTGTGTGTGGAGATCAACCAATCCTGGCAATAACAATTTAGAACCTGCATCTATGGCATCTGCTGTCGGCTTGCCGGTTGAAGTTTGGAGCTTAGTAATTACTTTATTTTCAATATCAATGTCAACAACTCGACCATCGGTTAACTTAGCTCTAGATATTTTTATCATCTTTGAGCTCCAATAGGTGCTCCACCAAGTAACTCGTACAAGACCGCCATCCGAATTGCCACACCATTTTTTACTTGATCAATAATCACAGACTTAAGATCATCAGCACTCTCAGCTGAAATCTCTAAACCACGATTCATTGGACCTGGGTGCATAACTATGGCCGATTTAGAGAGTTTGCGTAGCCTTGAGCTGTTTAGGCCATATCTTTTTGAATACTCCTGCGCAGATGGGAAGAAAGAATCATTCATTCTCTCTAGCTGAATCCTTAACATCATTACCACATCACAATTGGCAATCTCCTTGTCAAAATCGTATGAAATCTCAACTGGCCAGTTACTAACTCCCACCGGCAACAAAGTAGGTGGAGCGACTAAGGTTACTGTTGCACCTAATTTTGTTAACAAGATTACATTACTGCGCGCGACACGGGAGTGCAGAATATCTCCCACTATTAAAATCCTAACTCCCGTCAGATCATTTTCAGAAGATCTTAAATGTTGTTTTATAGTGAAAGCATCTAACAAAGCTTGAGTTGGATGTTCATGCGTACCATCTCCGGCATTGATCACTGCTGCCTGTATCCAATGGGTATCTGCCAGTCGTTTAGCCGCTCCTGAAGCAGAGTGGCGTATGACAACTGCATCAGCACCAATAGCTTGTAATGTTTGAGCTGTATCTTTCAAACTTTCACCCTTACTGACTGATGATCCTTTAGCAGAGAAATTAATCACATCCGCAGACAACCGCTTTGCAGCACTCTCAAAGCTAATCCTTGTTCGAGTTGAATCTTCAAAAAATAGATTAACAATAGATTTTCCTCTTAGCGTAGGTAGTTTTTTATTTGGTCCATCAGTTATTGCAGCCAGCTCCTTAGCGGTGGCTAATAGCCCTAGTGCGCTCTCTTTTGTTAAATCTTCAGCTGATAAAAGATGTCCTGAGATCATTTGAGTAACTCCACTAGATCTTCACCATCTAGCTCTTTTAAATTTACCTTTACGCTCTCACTGATAGAGGTAGGGATATTTTTGCCCACAAAATCTGCCCTGATTGGTAACTCTCGGTGGCCTCGATCGACCAGAACCGCTAATTGAACAGATTTTGGCCGCCCTAACTCACCAATTGCATCAAGGGCGGCTCTAATAGTTCGACCGGAGAATAAAACATCATCGACTAGTACTAAATCTTTGCCCTCGATCCCGCCTTGGGGCAGCTTGGTAGGCAGAATTGGCTTCGGGGGACGCAGCCTTAAATCATCGCGATGCAAAGTTATATCTAAGACTCCACAACCAACTGAACCCTCAATTTCAGTTATGAAATTACAAATTCGCTCTGCCAGATAAGCACCACGGGTAGGAATACCCATTAACACTAAGTTCGATATACCCTGATTATGCTCGATGATCTCATGTGAAATTCGCTTGATCGCCCGATCGATGTCGGAGCCAGACAACAAAACACCCATTTACTTCTCCTTCGCCGCCTCTCTGGACGGATCGTTAAAGGAATCGCCGAATCCTAGCAGAGAGGCTGTGGATATTGAAAATCATCAAAATTCTGGTGTGGCTACTCTGCCGCCTATGAATCAAAATAACCCAGCAGAGCAGTTAAGAACAATTAGAAAATCAAAAGGGTGGAGCTTGCAAGATGTTGAGCACTACTCAAACGGCAAGTGGAAGGCGGTAGTGGTCGGATCCTATGAGAGATCTGATCGAGCCATATCACTTAAAAAGGCGATCGCCCTTATGGAGTTTTATCAGGTTCCGATTACTGAGCTATTCCCGGCAGCTTCTCCAAGAATCACTCAAAGAAGCATCTCACTCAATCTAGTCAAAATAAAAGCCACCTCAACCCCGCAGGCAAATGCTATTGACAGATTTGCCTCACTCCTTAGTAATCGTCGCAAAGATTGGAATGGATCTATTTTGACTATCCGCGAGAATGATTTGGCATTTCTTGCCCTCATGCTTAATCTAAGTGAATCTGCCGCACTTGATTATCTAACAGAGTCTCAACTGTTGACTGTCTAAATAGCGATCGAATCCTTAAGTTTGATAATCCTTCCTAGGACCCCATTAACATAATTTGAGGATTCATCGGTAGATAGTGTTTTAGCTAGCTCAACCGCTTCATCGCAGGCTACCTGAAGATCGATCTCCTGTCCCCACAAAATTTCAAATATTGCGATCCTAAGAATATTTCTATCAATCGGGGGCATGCGATCCATATCCCAGCCTTGAGCATAAGTAATAATCAGTTCATCTATCTTGCTTAAATGCTCAGCAACACCTGTTAAAAGCGAAAGAACATAAGGTTCTTGCGATAACTCCTTTGCACCCCTTGTTGAAAATAACTGGGCTGCGCTTACCTTTTTTATATCCGCCTCATATAAGAAATCCAACGCCCGCTTACGAGCTTTACTGCGGGCAGACATAGTTAATTTGCTCGACCCAGGTATGTACCGGTGCGAGTGTCGACAAGAACTTTTTCATCTTGCTTGATAAATAGCGGAACTTGAATAGTTATTCCAGTCTCTACTGTTGCAGGCTTGGTACCTCCAGATGAACGATCACCCTGTAATCCTGGTTCGGTATAGGTAATCAGCAACTCAACAGAGGCAGGAAGTTCAATAAAGAGTGGATTGCCTTCATGCATAGCAACTACCACTGCAGCATTCTCCAAGAGGTAATCAACTGCATCTCCCACCGTTTGCTTGCTGATAGATATTTGATCGTAGTTAGTCGAATCCATGAACATAAAATCTTCACCATCTCGGTAGAGATACTGCATGTTTCGTTTTTCAACAGATGCAACCTCGACTTTAACTCCAGCATTAAAGGTTTTCTCAACTACTTTTCCTGATAACACTGAACGCATTTTTGTTCGAACAAAAGCGCCACCCTTACCCGGCTTTACATGTTGAAACTCGATTACATTCCACAATTGGCCATCAAGATTAAGTGTCATGCCATTCTTCAAATCATTAGTTGTTGCCATTATTTACCCCATCTGGTTTTGAAACTATCCAAAATAATTTAAGCGATGTGCTAAGTCTACCTTGTTAGCCAACAATCTTTTGCATTGCAATCATTGCCAAGTGGTAACTCTCCACTCCAAAGCCAGCAATTGTGCCTTTGACTACCCCACTAATTACCGATGTATGACGAAATTCCTCTCTGGTGAGTGGATTGGACAAATGCACTTCAATTGCCGGGGCAGACAACATTGAAACTGCATCCCTAATTGCATATGAATAATGGGTAAAAGCCGCAGGGTTAAAAATTACAGGTAGTTTTTTATCAGCTGCATCATGCAGCCATGAAATAATCTCACTCTCACTGTCACTTTGCTTGATTTCAACCTCAATCTTCAACTCGCTAGCTTTTTGTTCAATCGCAGATTTAAGTTGTGGGTAATCCAAATCCCCATAGTACTTTTGTTCACGTAAATCTAATCTAGAAAGATTAGGTCCATTGAGGATCAGTATTTTCACTTGGCTATTCTCCCATAAACATCAACTAGTTGGTTGATTGAGACATCCTCGAGCCAAATTGGCTTTCCAATTTTTTTCAAGCCTATAAACCTAATCTTAGAACTCTTAACTTTCTTATCTTGCTGCAACAAGGCTAGAACCTTGGCTTTGTTTTTCGCTGGATAGTTAATTGGTAGTTTGAAACTACCCAAGATTTGTCGATGTAGGTTTACTACTTCCTGATTTAACCCTGCCAGTTGGGCACTTAACTCAGCTGCAAACACCATGCCGATGCTTACTGCCTCCCCATGTCTTAATTTATAACCGCTATTTTTTTCTATCGCATGGCCTAATGTGTGTCCATAATTCAGAATCTCCCGTAATTTACTCTCTTTAAAATCTTGAGAAACCACATCAGATTTCACTCTGATAGATCTAAAAACTATGCTTTCAAAATCTAAACTATCTTTTTGTAGCAGTACCAAAATCTTTTCATCTGCAATAAATCCACATTTAATGACCTCAGCCATTCCTGCTGCGAGATCTCGTGTTGGTAGCTGCTCTAAGAAATCTAGATCAATTAGAACCTGTCTTGGTGAGTGAAAGGAGCCAATCAGATTCTTACCTGCACTTGAATTAATACCAGTTTTGCCGCCGACGCTGGCATCAACCATTCCTGCCAAGGATGTTGGGAGTGCATACCAATCAATTCCTCGTAGCCAGGTTGCTGCAACAAATCCTGCTAAATCAGTGGTTGCTCCTCCTCCTAAACCAATAATTGCATCATTACGTTTAATTCCTTCAATTGCACAACGTCTCCAGGCCCTCTCTAATGTAGATAAACTTTTTTGAGTCTCTCCATCTGAAGTGCCAAATAGATAAAGATTTCCCCCAGCCTTGATCTTAAACTTATTGATAAGTGAGTTGGGAGCGATCAGCAGAACCTTGTTATGTAATTTTGCTATCTCCTTGATCCTATCCAGTGCATTCACACCAATCGCAACCTCATACCTGTGCTCGGCATTTACCGACAACGTTCTCATAACTTGGCCTTAAGCTTTTCATTAATCAATTTGGCAACCTCGTGTGGCTTTTGACCATCTGATGAGACCTTCTGTGTAGCTAAGCCTTCATATGTTGGACGCCGCTCGCTCATCAAATTGATCCATTGCTGACGAGGATTAATTAACAACAAAGGGCGATCCTTATTAAACCCAATTCGATTCGCAGCTTGAGATATCGAAACATCAATAAATACAACTGGGAAGTCAGCCTGGGTTAGTGCCTCTTTAATTTTAGGATTCATAGGTGCTCCGCCCCCTAGAGCGATGACTCCCTGAAAATCCTTTAATAAATCGCTAACGATCTGGGTCTCCAACTTACGAAATTTTGGCTCACCATCTTCAACAAAAATATCAGAGATTTTCTTACCGGAAATTCGTTCAATCTCGCCGTCACTATCAATAAATGAAATCTTCATCTCTTTTGCTAAAGCTTTGCCAATTGTGGATTTTCCAGCTCCTGGTGGGCCAATCAAAACAATCCTTTTGAACATTACTTAATCTCTAAATTTGCAATATAGTTTTCAAAATTTCGTCGTGTCTCCTGAACACTGTCGCCACCAAATTTCTCAAGCACAGCATCTGCCAAGACCAGTGCTGCCATCGCCTCTGCCACAATCCCAGCTGCTGGCACAGCACACACATCAGATCTTTGGTTAATCGCTTTGGCTGGCTCGCCAGTCTTTACATCAACTGTATCTAATGCTTTTGGAACGGTTGAGATTGGTTTCATTGCAACCTTTACTCTTAATACCTCACCGTTGCTCACCCCGCCTTCTGTGCCACCTGCTCTATCAGTTCTACGAACAATTGCACCAGTGGAGTTCTTTTCTATCTCATCATGCGCAACTGTTCCACGGCGGGTGGCCGATGCGAACCCATCTCCTAACTCAACTCCTTTAATCGCTTGAATTCCCATCATTGCCCCAGCCAACCTTGCATCCAACCTTCTATCCCAATGCGTATACGAGCCAAGACCTGGTGGCAAGTTATATGCCAAAACTTCAACCACGCCACCTAAAGTGTCACCATCTTTATGTGCTAACTCAATCTCCTTTACTATGTCATCGCTGACTTTTTTGTCAAAGCATCTAACCGGATCCTCATCGATTTTTTTGCGATCCTCAATCTTGGGTAATTGATATCCATCTGCTAATCGCACCTGACCTATTGAAACTACATGGCTTAATATCTCAATACCAACACTCTGTTTTAAAAAAGCCCGTGCTACCGCACCAAGCGCCACTCTTGCTGCAGTCTCTCTTGCACTTGCACGTTCTAGGATTGGCCTTGCATCATCAAAATCAAACTTTTGCATGCCAACTAAATCAGCGTGGCCAGGTCTTGGTCTAGTAAGTGGTGCATTTCTGGCTAAATCTTTAATTTCGTCATCATTAACAGGATCAGCACTCATAATCTTTTCCCACTTAGGCCACTCGGAATTTGCCACTTGAATTGCTATCGGGCCACCTTGAGTTTTTCCAAGTCTGATCCCACCAGTGATAGTTATCTTGTCAGCTTCGAAATTTTGTCGAGCTCCCCGCCCAAAACCTAACCTTCTGCGGGAAAGATCAGCATCAATCTCTTTGCTAGTGATCATCACATGCGCTGGAATACCCTCAATGATTGCAGACAGAGCAGGACCATGTGATTCACCTGCTGTTAGCCAACGTAACACTTTAACTCCACTCAACTATTAGGGAAGTATTCTCTCAGATTAGGCAGTTATCTTGCGCTTTATTTACCCAAAGTAGAGCACAATCTTGCTGAAATAAGTACCGAATATCATGAAGGGAGCAAACGGAATACTCTTTTTGATGTAGACCAGTGCAAATAACCCAGCCATCATCCATGTGCTTGTTAGCGCAATTGATAAGGCGCTAATTGAGGGCAACATAACTGCACAAAAGAAAGATAACTTGATATCCCCATAACCAACTTTCCCACCAGATAAGAGGTTGATTAATAGGTATATACAAAAGCTTAATAAGCCAATTGGCCAATTCGCGAAATTGGTTGGCATCACCAGCAAACCCAGAACTATCAAATCAAAGTTTCGAATCAGGTGATATGCAATGTCGTATCGAGCGATCCTAATAAACCAAAGTAAAGTAAAGATTTCAAGTATCATCCTGTTACTGTACTTAAGATTATAAAAAAGGATTTAAGGGCTGTGAATTACTTCTTGACTGCCTCCGTCGCAACTTTTAACAACTCTTTTCGCATTGCGTTAAAGTCAAAATCCTTTTGGGTGAAGTAATTAATTTGGAACAAAGCTTGCTCGACTAGCAAAGACAGACCACCGATCACGTGTTTGCCCAGATTTTGATATCGCTTTGCTAACTCAGTTGGCCACGGGTGATACACAACCTCAAAAAAGTCTGCCTTTGTTGAAATCACTGACAAACCATCGGTAGCGCCAGCCGGCGTAGTTGAAATGATTAAATCTCGATCTTGAATCTCCTCGAAGTTTTGCCAGTTTAAAAAATCAATCTCTAAATCAACCGCTGCTGAATGAAGTTGATCATGCCTAACCATGGATCTAGTAACTACCGTTACCTCTGAATCACTGCCTCTAAGTGCGCCTATTGCGGCTCTTGCAGTTCCCCCGGCTCCTAAAATTGCAATCTTCTTCCCGAAATAGGGTTTTAATAAATTCTTGAATGCGAGTAAATCGGTTGAGATTCCAATACTCCCAGTTGATTCAAAAATTATAGTATTTACGGAAGATATCTGTTTGGCAATTGGATCTACTCGATCAATAAAGCCAATACAAATCTCTTTCAATGGCATTGTTAAAGCCAAACCACGATACTGCGCATTTTTGGATTCAAAATAAAAGTTTCCAAAATCTTGCTCAGTTACTTCATGGGCAAGAAACTCTGCTTCTACCCCCAACATTCGATATGCAGTTGAATGAAGTAAAGGTGAAAGAGAGTGCGAAATTGGTGATCCAGCAACTGCTACCTTCATCAGTCAAATAACCCCGCATCCTCATTTTTTCTAAACTCATTTGCCCAAACATTAAACTCATCAAATGATTTGGTAAATCTTGTGTCTTTTGGTTTGACTGTAACGTAATACAGCCAATCCCCGTTTGCAGGATTAACAGCTGCTTTCATAGCTTGCTCTCCTGGATTGCATATCGGCCCAGGTGGTAAACCTCGGTACTTATAAGTGTTGTATTTTGAGTTAGTCTCAAGTCGTTTATAAGGCAGCCTTATCTTGCCTCTGGTGTTGGTCGCATAATCAATCGTGGCATTAATCTGCAACGGCATCCCTATTTTGAGTCGATTGTAGATAACCCGAGCAATCTTAGGGAAATCAATTACATCCCCCTCTGCTTCAATCATAGATGCGACTATTAATAACTCATAAGGTGAGTAGCCGAGGTAACCCTGATCTATTCCGCTCTGTTTGGCAGCAAGATCAAAACGATCAACCATTTTCTCTATAGCTTGATCAAATGTGATCCCAGGAATAATGGAGTATTGGGCTGGGAATAAAAACCCTTCTAAGTCCGAAGTTTTGTAGGCAGGATTTGCTTTTACCTTTCCTGAGTACTTTCCAGTGACTAACTTTGAGTTAGAAAGTAATGAAAATACTTCGTTTTTACGTAAGCCCTCCACAAAGCCAAACAATCCCAAATTTCTTTTTGGGTCAAGCAGCTGTTCAAATGCAGATTGGGCGGAGATCTGTGAATCTAACTGATGCAAGCCAGCTGAAATACCTTTAGATCTTTTATCATTTATCGCAATTTTATAGAAAACTTTCTCAGCCTTAATAACTCCAGCCTGCTTTAACTTTTGGGCAATGACCACTCCAGTATCACCGGGTTCAATCAAAACCTCCACCTTGCTTGGTGAGGTCAGATTACGAAAGTCATTTAGTAGGAAAGCATTGTGAGTAGAAATGGCTAGCAAAGTGAATACTAGACCAATAGTGATCGCTGATATTAACCGCTTCAAAATATGCTACCAATCGCACCATTTGCTTTTTCATTTAAAATGGCAGTTTCAAGGATATTAACTGCGGCAATTTGATCTATCACAGGCTTGCTTTCCCTCTCCGTTTTACCTGTTTGCCGCATCTGAGCATAGGAAATTTGTGTACTAAGTCGCTCATCTACTAAGTAAATCGGTCCGTCAAAAAAATTGCGAACTAAAGATGCAAAACCAAACACATCTTGCGATGTTTTGCTATCCATTCCTGACAAATGTTTAGGGTTACCTATTACAACATACAGGGGTTGAACCTGAGCCAAAATTTCATCAATTTTCTTGGGCAATTCATTATCATTTTTAATGGTTGCATGAGGAGAAACCAAAATGGACTCTTGGTCAGAGGTGGCCACACCTATTCTTTTCTCACCATAATCAAAACCAACTCGGCGGCCCACTGGGATTGGTGAACTCATATCACAACCGATATCTAAAGTATTTTTGCAGATATCGCCTTGGAAATATCTGACAGCGCTTGACCAATAAGCTTGGGATCACTTCCTCCGCCTTGTGCGAAATCATCTTTTCCGCCACCGCCACCGCCAAGCACCGTTGATCCAATCTTCATTAACTCCCCAGCTTTTATGCCAAGCTTTATCGCTTCTTGAGAGACTGCAGCGACCAAAACTGGTTTTGAATTATTTACAGAGGCAAGAAGCACAACTCCGCTCTTTAGTTTTGATTTTATATCTACTGCAATAGACCTTAGATTATCTACCGAAACCTCATTCTCAAGTTGAGCAGATATTAATTGCACCTGGCCGATCTGCTTTGCTTTCTTAACTAGTTCAGCCGCAGCGGCTATTGCTTTAGCACTATTAACAACCGCCAATTCCTTCTCCATGCTTTTTAGTTTTTCAACCAGTTCAGAAATACGCTGTGGCAACTCCTCTTTTCTTACCCCTTTAATGATTTCGGTAAGTGAGTTCAGTAATAAATGTTCGCGAGCTAAAAACTTGTAAGCATCATGGCCTACTAGTGCTTCAACTCGTCTAACACCTGCACCAATTGAAGATTCAGATAGCAATTTCACCAATCCCAACTGCCCAGAGCTTGCAACATGGGTACCACCGCATAGTTCCTTCGCCCAGTCGCCAATGCTTACAACCCGAACCTGATCGCCATACTTCTCGCCAAAAAGTGCCATAGCTCCCATTGCTTTGGCTGCCTCTTGACTCATTACTTGAGCATCAACTTCAAGATCTGCAATCAATAATTGATTGACTCGACTCTCCACCTCATTTAATACAGAATCGGGAACTGCACTAACTGATGGAAAATCAAAACGGAATCTGCCGGGTGCATTTTCAGAGCCTGCTTGAGTAGCTGTCTCACCCAGTGCCTCTCTAAAAGCTTTATGCACCATATGGGTTGCAGTATGCGCTCTTGAGATTGCCATCCGTCTTTCAAAATCAATCTCGGCAAGTACTTGATCACCTTTTCGTACCTGCCCACTAATTACAGTTCCCCGGTGAACAATTAAGCCAGGTAATGGAGTTTGGACATCATCAATCTCAACAACCGCTCCACTTGCTAATTTCACTTTTCCAGCATCGGCTAATTGACCGCCACCTTCGGCATAAAATGGAGTTCTATCTAAGATTAACTCGATATCAGCGCCGGTGCTTGCTTCGGTAGAACTTTTACCTCCGACCAGTAAGCCAGTCAGCTTTGCCTCGGCAGTATTTTTCTCATATCCAATAAATTTAGTAGGGCCACTTGAATCAATTATTGAAC
>Ga0194128_10000485_pt1 | contig 72570 bp, 64 predicted proteins | sample TA2KigCa65mmetaG_FD_148650 | JGI IMG/M metagenome (GOLD analysis project Ga0194128, IMG submission 148650) | Freshwater microbial communities from Lake Tanganyika, Tanzania - TA2015037 Kigoma Deep Cast 65m | ecosystem: Environmental > Aquatic > Freshwater > Lake | place: Tanzania: Lake...
CTACGCGAAGCGGTGCGGGGCTGCCCCGTCAGCGGCCGGCGAGACGGTCGCGTACCCAATCACCGACGAGATTCAGCGAGAGCAGCGTGAGAGCGATAAGCAGGCACGGGAAGACAAGCAGCCACCAACGACTCACGACGGGATTCAGTTCGGGAAGCCCCGCGGAGGCCAGATTCCCCCAGCTGGGCAAGGGCTCGCGCACGCCAAGGCCCAGAAACGAGAGAAAGCTCTCGCTGAGAATCGCTGATGGCACCGCCAGGGCCGCGTACACGACGATCGGGCCCGACAGATTGGGAACCAGGTGCAGCCAGAATCGGCGCGCGCGCCCCATGCCGATCGCCGTGCACGACTCCATGAAGGGACGCGCCTTCAGGCTCAGCACCTGCCCTCGGATCACGCGAGCCACCGTGAGCCAGCTCAATCCCCCGATCGCCACGACGAGGATGGCCAGATCGATCACCTGCCGCGCGACCGGGCCCGGCTTGGCGCCGATGCGCTCGAGTGCACCATCAGCAGCCACCGCGATGAGGACCACCAGCAGGATCGTCGGGAGCCCGTAGAGCACATCGACGATGCGCATCATGATGCCGTCGGTCCTGCCCCCTGCCTCGGCGCTGGCTGCACCCCAGAGCGTGCCGACGCCCACACTGACTGCCGCGGCGCACAGTCCCACGAGAAGGCTGATGCAGCCACCCACGCAGCAGCGCGCCAGGAGGTCACGGCCCAGGCGATCCGTGCCGAGCGCGTGCAACGCGCCTGACGCATCGCGCTGCATCGGTGCGAGCAGCGCCGCCGAAAGGTCCTGCGCTTCATAGCGTGCGACGCCCGGATCACCCACAGGCATCACCCCCCAGGCGCCACCGAGCACACACACCAGAGTCACGCTCACCAGCAACACGGCACCGACCATGACGGCCAGCGATGCCGGAGCGCGCTGCGAGGACTGGACTTCGCAAGCAGGTGACGACGCCACGCAGCGATCGTAGTACGGAGCATGTCCACCCGCAGCGATGTGCAACCGCCACGATCACCGCCCTACGCGATCGAACGAAAGACCCGGCTAGGCGCGACCCACGGTCCGTCAGCGAGCCGCCTGGGCAGCATCCGAGGGTCGACGGCCACCCAGAGCGGCCGGCTCACGGCCGTCACGCAGCGCCTCGACCCAACGCTCAACGGTATCGGTGCGCTGGCGGGCATCACGCTCGAGGTCCACACGCAACTCCCGCATCATGGAATCCAGCGAGGCGAGCTCGACCGCGCGCGAACGCAGGTTGGAGTCGACGAACGAGAGCAGGAGCGGACGAAGCCTGGCTTCGAGCCGTTCGGCATCATCGGTCCGGCCAGCAGCGATGGCGCTGTGCACTTGCTCGCCGAGCGCCAGGACCTGCGCTTCCAGCCGGAGTTCCTCGATGCGGATGGCATACAGTTCAGGCCGCCGCTCACGCAGGACAGCCAGCGAACCCAGCCGCTTGGCTTGCGTTCCGAGCGCCGTACGGAAGGTCTCGGCGTCGCGCGCACGGGCTTCGTCAAGACGCGTCGCCAGGTCCACCGACAGGTCGCGGGCGACCGCGATGATGCGATCCATCTGCTCAGGCGAGAGCACACGCCCCTGCGGGAGCGACGGCCCCGACTGCAGGCTCGGCTCGAGCGACAGCAGTGCATCCGGGCTCGATGCAAAGGACGATTGGTCGGTCGAAAGACGCGCCAGCAACACACCGACGACCGTGCCGGCAATGAGCGCGGCCGCGACAGGACCGAGCCGCTTCAACGGGAACCTCCGGCCACGGCAACGATGCCTCGCACTTCCTCGGCCAAGCCCGCCCAGTCACTGTCCATGGTGCGCAGTTCGCTGCCGAAGGGATGATCATCGAGCATGGCTTCGTCGCTGCCGGCCAGGAGCGAGACGAGCACGGGCTCGGCTTCAATGGACTGCGAAGCGGCCACCGCCCTCACGGGTGCCGGCCGCATGAAGAGCATGCCCGCCACCATGGCCGCGCAGACGCTTGCCGCGAGCGCGATGCGTACGGTGCGCCGATCGCTCCAGGGCACGCCCGCCCGGCCGGGCGCAGGGGCCGGAGCGGCCGCGACCACGCGATCGACGAGGCCCGGACGATGGGCAAGCCGACGCGCGTAGGCATCGAGCAGGGCTTCCACCGCCGGGTCGACCGGAGGCTCATCGTGGTGCTGGTGGCGCTCGTTCATGGCTTGGGTGGAACGGTTCGGCGGCCGTGTCATTGCAGCTCCTCGAGGGTGATTCCTGAATCTTGCAGGGCTTGGCGCAGCTTGGCCATGGCCCGGTGGTGGCGGGCCAGCAGCGTGCCGAGCGGTTCGCCGTGAAGCTCGGCAATGGCTTGGTAGGACATGCCAGCCATGTGCCGCAGATGCACGACCTGCCGTTCGGCCTCGCTCAGCACGCTGAGCGCCGCGGGAAGGGCCTTGAGTGCTTCAGGAGAAACGTCCCCATAACCCAAGGTTGCCATTCCGCTGAGCGCGTCAAGATCCTCTGCACCCCCGGCAGGCTTGGCGTGCCGTCCACGACGGCGCACCTCGTCACGCAGGCGATTCATGGCAATCTGGAAGATCCACGATCGGAAGCGGCCGAGATCGCGATACCCCGCGAGCTTCTCGGCGACCGTCACGAACACCGCCTGGGTGATCTCCTCCGCCAGATCCTGGTCGCGGCACCGGGCAAGCATCAGCGCGTACACGCGTGGCGAGAACAGCGTGACCAGGTCCCGCCACGCGACAGCATCACCCCGGCCCGCACGCCGGACCAGTTGCTCAAGGCGATCAGCGGGGAGTTCCTGCACGCAACGCAGGATACGCCGACCTTAGACAGGGAGATCGTCGATCGGGCGCGGCTCGAACACGCGTACGGGTACGCCCGGCGGCGCCGCCGGGCTCCATGCGCGGAAGGCCGTCGCCTTGCTGTCCCACACCAGATTGACCGTGCCGGTCGGCCCGTTGCGCTGCTTCGTAATGATCAGTTCCGCAGTGCCGACCCGATCCGGGTTCGATGCCGCCCAGTCGGGATCCTGCAGGTGATAGTACTCCTCGCGATGCAGCATCATGATGACATCGGCATCCTGCTCGATGCTGCCTGACTCGCGGAGGTCACTCATGCGCGGACGATGGCCTTCGCGCTGCTCCGCCGCGCGATTGAGCTGCGACAGGCAGAACAGAGGCACATTGAGCTCGCGTGCGGTGGCCTTGAGCCCACGGCTGATCTCGCTCACCTCGGTCTGGCGGCTCTCCACCCGTGTGCCCGAGGACATGAGCTGGAGGTAGTCGACGAAGATCGCCTGGATGCCGAAGCGTTCCACCATGCGGCGCGCCTTGCTGCGCAGGGCCATCATCGACAGGCCTGGCGAGTCGTCGATGTAGACCTCGGCCTTGCGCAACTCGTCACAGGCCGCAAGCACGCGGCCGTAGTCCTCGGCCCGCAGCGTGCCGCGCCGCAACCGTTGGCTGTCGATGCCGGCCTGTGCGCACAGCATGCGCTGCACCAGTTGCTGGCGGCTCATTTCGAGGCTGAAGAAGGCCACCGGCTGGCCGGCAAGCGCCACATTCTGCATCACATTCAGCGCGAGGGCCGTCTTCCCCATCGACGGTCGTGCGGCAAGGATCACCATCTCGCCGCGCTGGAGCCCGCTGGTCAACTGGTCGAGATCGTCGTAGCCGCTGGGCACGCCGGTGGTGGTGCTCCCGTCGTGCGACTGGATGCGCTCAATCGCCTCGTTGAGCAAGGTGGCCAGGTCGCTCGCGTGCGTCGACTCGCGGCGCTGGCTGATCGCGAAGATGCGGGCCTCGGCCTGCTCAAGCACGCCCTGGGCATCCTCGGCGTTCGTATACGCCTCGTGCAGCGTGGTACCCGACGCATCGATGAGTTCGCGCAGCGTCGCCTTGTCGCGGACCTCGCGAGCGAACTCCATGACATTCGTCGCGCTCGGCACGCTCTCGGCAAGCGACACGAGGTAGTCGAGCCCGCCGACTTCGTCGAACACGCCTCGATCGCGCAGGAGCTGCTGCAACTGCACGATATCGAACGCGGCCGAGCGCTCGTAGAGCTCGCACATGTGCGAGTAGATCGTCCGGTGCGCCGGACGCGCGAACTCCTCGGCGCTGCGGACGACCTGCAGCACATCGCCGGTCAGCCGCGGGTCATGGAGCAGTGCCCCGAGCAGCGCCGCCTCGACCTCGGGAGCCTGCGGCGGCAGCGCATCAGCCAGCCGCGCGAGAGCGCCGCGATCCAGTTCGACTCGCTCACGCGGTGCGCGCGAACGCCGTTCCTTTGCACCTTGGGGCATCGCGATCGGCCGATCAGGTGTTGGCGATCACGGCCACGGCGGTTTCCGCATCCACGCGGTCGCGCATCACGCGACCGACCTTGAAGCGGACCGAGCGCTTGGCAGGAACCTGCACCTGCTCGAGGGTCTTGGGGTTCTGCGCCGTGCGCGCTGCACGAGCCTTCACCTCGAAGACACCGAAGTCACGGAACTCGAGCCGGTTGCCATTTCCCAGCTCATCGATCACGGAGTCGAGGAAGAGTTGAACGACATCCCGCACATCGTTCCGCTTCAGGCCGGTTCGTTCGGCGATGCGGTCCACGATCTCCTTCTTCGTCGTCGTTGCCATGGAGTTGCCTCGTTCAGTCTTGGATCTCACCCGGGACCCGCTTCACGGCGGGACTCCCCACGCAATGAGTATCGCGGCATCGAGCGCTCCAAGTCAAGGTGCGAAAGTTTGTCCACGGACGCTCAACTTCTTTGGAGATTTGGCTTTACAACTTGCAGAATCGTGCTATGCAGCGCGGCTTCGCCCGACGCAAAGTGCCATCCGGCGCGCACAACCGCGATCGGCGGCGCAAACGGCGGGATCCGTCCGGCGAGTTTTGGCCAGTCTTTTCCAGTGACAACGATCGCATCCACACCCTTGGCCTGCTCAAGCAGCTGCCGGAGGAGGGTCTGGTCGTAGGGGTGGTGATCGCGCAGGCGCGGCGCGGCGCGAATGACCGCCCCCTGCGCCCGCACGGCACTCACCACACGCTCCGGATTCGCAAGGCCCGCCCAGACGACCACGCTGCGACCCTCGAGCCAGGCGAAAGGCTGCTCGGCCACGGTTGAGCCACGATGCATCGTGAGGGTGCGCGGTTCGAGGCGGCACCATGCGATCGGTGCACGCCCCGCGATCGACTCGATCCTGGCCGACAACGCGTCGTCCATGCCCTCGGCCTGCGTCACGACGATGGCACCAGCCCGGCGCAGTGCCGTCACCGGCTCGCGAAGCCACCCAGCGGGCAGCAGCCAATCATCCAGGCACGGTCTCTGGGCATCGATCAGGACGACATCGAGATCACGCGCAAGCGAGCGGTGCTGGAAGCCATCATCGAGGAGCACGGCATCGAATCGCTCGCCGCCGGCAACCGCGGCTGCAATGCCTCGTCGACGCGATGGATCGACCACCACCGCCGCACCGGGCACCAGTGCCTTGAACTCCTCGACCTCGTCGGCGATCCCCTGCACGGCGCCGTAACCGCGCGTGGCCAGAAGCGGCCGGACACCCGCGTCGAGCATCCACTGTGCCACCAGACGCGACATGGGGCTCTTGCCCGTTCCACCCGCGACGATGTTCCCAACGCTGACGACCGGCTTCGGCGCGCGACCCACACCAAGGCCCATCGACCACACCAGGTTGCGAGCCCGAACCACGGTGCCATAGGCGATGCTGGCCGGCACCGCCACCGGCATGGCCCAAGCTGCGACCGGGCGAATGGCCGTCAACGCTTGTCCCTCCGCCCGGAGAGTGCCCGCAGGGCAGCATCGCGTTCGTTCCGCAACTGCTCGATGTCCCGACGATGCGTCAGCCAACTCAGCCTCATGTCGATGGCCGTCAGGATCACGATCACGAACAGCAGGAAACCGCTGGCAAGCCAGACCAGGGCATACGGCCGGGGCGCGGTGTCAGGGTCGATCAGGGAAAACCCCTCGACAAGCAAGGGCAGCATGAGCAGCCCGAGCACCATCGACGACTGACGGAGCGCGCGGCGCCAGCGTGGGACATCGGCTACGGCAAGGCGCCGCAGGTACACGATCATCGCCAGGGCAAGCATGGCCGCGACCGGGATCGTGAACGCCGGGGCGAGATGGATCGCCGCAACGGTCAGCATCGCGGCTCCGTGGCGACGACCAGGCTTGCCAGGATCGGAGCCAAGCGCCGCATCGGCAAGCCCATCACCGTGCAGGGATCGCCCTCACAGGCCAGCGGCCAACCGGCTTCAAGCCGGTCGGCGTAGTTGTAGGCCCCCGCCTTACCCTGCCACGCCCCAGAGTCGAGGTACTCCTCAAGGACATCATCGGCAAGGTCGCCCAGCGTGACACTGGCTCGGTCGGCGAAGATCCACCGACGGCCAGTCAGGGGCTGGAGCAGGGCCACGCCCGTCCAGACATCGTGGGCGCCACCACGCCACCTCGAGAGCATCTCGCGCGCATGGGCCCGGTCGCGCGGCTTGCCGATCAAGCCCGATCCATCGTGGGCCATCGTGTCGGCAGCAAGCACCCATCCATCCCCTTGGGCCGGCTGGACCTGCGCGGCCTTGAAGAGCGCCATCGCCATGGTGAACCCGGCAGGATCATCGAGCCGTTCCGGCAGTACGGCATCATCGATGGGCGGCAGCGAAATCACATGGTCGATGCCGGCCTCGCGAAGCATGCGCTGGCGCCGAGGCGAAGAACTGGCAAGGCAGAGTGGCATGGATCGGGGCAACGGGCACGCCGCGCGGATCGAATATAGTCCCCGGGCTCCGATCCTCAATCCATGACCGACCTGGGACCACAGCAACCTCACTCTTCGACCAGCCCAGCCGCATCCTCCTCCGGTGCCTCGGGGTCGTTTGCCGGTAACGCCGACACCATGTGGGCTCGTGCCGTCATCGAGCGTGGGTTGGCCACCCGAGAAGAGGTGGCCGACTGCCTGAAGGAAGCCCGGGCCGATCCGGCCAAGCCGCAGGCCTTGGTCCAAGTGCTGATGGCGAAGCAACTCGTGACCATGAGCCAGCTCCGCCGCATCAAGGCGGATACCGAAGGCGAACGGGCCACGGCAGCCAGTCGAGGCCTGCCGGGCTACCAACTCGTACGAAAGCTCGGGGCCGGTGCCATGGCCGTGGTCTACCTTGCGCGTCAGGTGAGCCTCGATCGCATGGTCGCGATCAAGTTCATCGCCAAGAAGCATCTCTCCGACCCGATCTTCGTGGAGCGCTTCTACAAGGAAGGCCGCGCCGCCGCCAAGCTCAACCATCCGCACATCGTGGGTGCCTACGACGTGGGCCAGTCGGGCGAGCAGCACTACTTCATCATGGAGTATGTGGACGGCGACACGGTCTTCGACCGCATGCAGGCGAAGAAGCGCCTTCCCGAGAAGGAAGCGCTCACGATCATCCGGCAGGTGGCGCTCGCGCTGGAGCATGCGCACGAGCGTGGCTTCGTGCACCGCGACATCAAGCCGAAGAACCTGATGATCACCTCGACCGGCGTGGTCAAGCTCGCCGACCTCGGCCTTGCCCGCGCGATGGGCGATCAGGACGCAGCAGCAGCCGAGATCGGCAAGGCATTCGGCACGCCCTACTACATCAGCCCTGAGCAGATTCGTGGCCTTCCGGATATCGGGCCGCCAGCGGACATCTACGGGCTCGGCGCCACGCTGTACCACATGCTGACCGGCAAGGTCCCCTTCGAGGGCAAGAACCCCAACGAAGTCATGCAGCGCCACCTGAAGGATGCGCTTGTTCCGCCGGACCATCTCGTTCCGAGCATCTCCAACGGCTGTGCCGAGGTCGTCGAGATGATGATGGCCAAGCCGGCACGTGACCGTTACCAGTCGGCCAAGGAACTGCTCGAGGACATCGATCTGGTGCTCAGTGGCGAGCCCCCGCACCACGCGCGCAAACCACTCGATGTGGGGTCACTGGCTTCGGCCGAGACCGATGCGTCGGCACCACAGGAGTTGCGCCACGCGGGACCACCGAGCATCTTCGCCAACCCAGTCACGCTCGGCATCACCATCTGCCTCGTCGCCAGCGTGCTCATCAACGCGCTGCTGCTCTACCTCCTGCTGTCGAAGTGAGCGCACGAGCCTGATTTCGCTCTTCCGCGGTCGCTCCTTGGGGGGCCGCGACGGCCGAAACGCCTGGCGCGTTCACTCGGTCAACGGACCTCGACGAGCAGTTCGACCTCGACGCTCGCACCAAGCGGCAGGGCAATGCTGCCGACCGCGGCCCGGGCGTGGCGACCCGCTTCACCGAAGATCTGCTGCAGCAGGTCACTGGCACCATTGGCCACCTTGGGCTGTTCAGTGAAACCCGCATCGCTCTGCACGAAGACGCCCACGCGGAGCACGCGCTCGATCCTATCCAGACCACCCGCGGCATCGGCCGCGACCGCCAGCGCATTCAGGGCACACTGCCGGGCCGCCTGCTGCGCCGACTCGATCGAGCACACGGACGGTACCGGCCCGGTCGTGGCCAGCGAGCCGTCACGGAACGGGAGTTGACCCGAGACCCACACCAGATTGCCCGACCGCGCAGAGGGCACATAGCTGGCGACCGGCTTCGGCGCGGGGGGAAGGACAAGGCCCAGGGCCGACAGTGCTTGGGACGGGGTGGACATGCCCCCACGGTACCGGGTGCCCAGGGCGTCCGCCCGGCGAGCGCGAGCGCACAAGAAACGGCTCCCCTCGCCCATCCAGCGCTTCGATCCCAGCCTGCTCTGACGAGAGCCCCGACATCATGATTTCTCGACCCTCCTGCGACCTGGGGGGCTTGACCATCGTATGGACTCATGTCATACTCCCGGTGTGGCCTTCGGGCCACAGGTCTGCCGCGGCTCGTTTCCGCACTCGTACTTCTTTGACCGGTTTCGGTCACCCCTTGTTTCGCCGCAGCAGCCGACAACCTGGCTCGAACCGCTCCGGCCATCCCCGTGATGGTCCCAAACGGTTCCGCTGTGTGCCTTGAAGCCTTGAGTCCAAGTTTGAGGTCGGTCCGTGTGCGCGTGTCCCGCGGGGCAGTGGCCTTGCGTGTCATCAGTGCTTTGCGGTCTGATCGGCGGGCGTCGCCAGTGGTCGCACGCAACGCGGCATCGGATGTTCCGATGCTCGTTCCCTTACGGTTCAACGGTCGATCGCCCTGTCGGGCGGCTGGCCGGGCCCGGTGGCAATCCTCCACCGCGCCAAGCTAAGGAGATTCGCAGTCATGAAGAAGACCCCCCGTGCCTTCACCCTGGTCGAGCTGCTGGTCGTCATCGCGATCATCGCGGTGCTGATCGGCCTGCTCCTCCCCGCGCTGGCCAAGGCCCAACGGCAGGCCAAGTCCGTCAAGGACTTGACCCAAATCAAGGGCATCTACCAAGCCTGGCTCACGGCCGCCAACGAGTTGGAGCGCAACCGCCTTCCCTGCCCGGGCTACGCCAACCGTCTCGCCTTCAACGGCGTGCAGGTTCCTGGTCAGGGCAACGAGGATGTCACCAAGAACAACACGAAGAACCTGTATTCGCTCTGCCTCGCGAGGCAAATGTTCAACACGGAGATCCTCATCGGGCCAACGGAAGTGAACCCGGTGGTGAAGGAGTACATTGGAACAGCGGCGAACAACTACGCTGGCTACGACTTCACGCAGTACGACCCCGCCGCGGACAAGTATTGGGACGATGGCTTCTCAGCCCAGATCGCTGGCACAAGCGGTGCGCAGTGCAACACCTCGTACGCACACTTGGCCATCATCGGCATGCGCAAGACGCTCGTGTGGTTCAAAGCCTTTGCGCCGGATGGTGGACAGCGCGGCATGATCGGCACTCGTGCCTGGCAGTACACGGAGACCAATCCGCTAGCCGGAGACAACTTCAAGCTGAGCCCGACCCTCCGCCTTCACGGAGATGACAGGAACTGGGAAGGCAACATCGTCTACACCGACGGCCACGGCTCGATGGCCGAAGGTCCATACGGCGAGACCCAGTACCGATGCGGCAACTCCGAATTGAAGAAGGACATGCTTCACCTTTGCGAATGGGGCAACGACGGTGTCGGGTGCTACGCCTCGAGCGGTCCGGGCGCGGGCGCCGGCACCCCCAGCGGCGCGACCGGCGGCGATACCTGGCTCGGGATCTTCCCGAACGCTGTGACGATTACCGCCATGATCCCCGCGTATGACGTACTTCTCACACCCTGATCAACTCCATCACTTCGACATCCTCAAGATCATCTTCACACACGGAACACCTATGAGAACAAATCGCGCATTTACGCTGATCGAATTGCTCGTGGTCATGGCGATCATCGCTCTGCTTCTGGCCATCCTGCTTCCTGCCTTGGCCAAGGCCCGGGCTTCCGCCCGACAAGTCAAGTGCGGAACTCAGGTTGCCCAGATCCACAAGTCGTTGCTCGTTCAAGCCTCCGAGAACCCTGGCAACTCCTTCATCCTGCCGGGCGAGAAGAACCGAAGGGGAGTCAATGGAGTGCAGATTGCAGGGCGAGGCGCGGTTGACGAGGTAAAGAACAGTCACGCCAATCTTTGGGCCATCTGTCTCGCCCGCACCATGTTCAGCCCTGCAGTACTGGTCAGCCCGTCCGAGGTCAGCGGTAATGTCGCTGTACCGACGAACTACAACTGGACTTCGTGGAGTCCGTCGCTCGATCGATTCTGGGATGGCGACACCGCGGAAGGTGTGGGAACTGTCGCTCCCACGAGATCTGTCACGACCGACCTGGCCGCCAAGTGCAGTACGTCTTACGCAACCATGCCGTTGGCGGATGGGACAACCCGACGTATCCAAGAGTGGAAACTGTCGGCCAACTCACGATTTGCGGTCCTGGGCAATCGTTGCGGGCTGATCACCACGACGGGTGGAGTGCTCAGCTGCAGCCCAACCTCGAAGACGCTTGAGATCCATGGCGATCCCAAGGTTTGGGAAGGCAACATCTGCTACAACGACAACCATGTCAAGTTTGAAGACTCCTTTGTGCCACAGGGCACGGACTCGATCATCCCCGTTGGACAGACCATTCCGCAGTTCGACAACCTGTTCCTTGGCGAAACGGGCGATCCGTCAAGTGGACGCCGCTACGACATTTACCTCGCCATAGTCAAGCAGTGCACAGGCTCCGCAACCAGCATTGTTCACGAAATCCCCCCACCGGACTGAGTCCGTCAGAGTTCACAACGACTCCCCTCAGGGGCCGGCCATGCGCCGGCCCCTGTTCATCTGATGGGCTGTCGGTGCATGCGCTGCGCGTACCATCACGCAGACATGTGCGATCCCGCCCAGATTCCTCGCCCGCGCGTGATCCATCGGCTGTTGGTGGTGTTGCTCGCAGCAGGTGTGCTGCTGGCTGCCGCCCCGTCGATTGGCCAGGCGCCGCCGTCGGGGGTTGCTCCCCTTGCCGTTCCTGCCTGGCGATACGCCTCGACGGTCGGCATCATCGAGATCCACGGTGAGATCGATGCCATCACGAAGGCCACGGTGCAGCGACGGCTCGAGCGCGCGATGAAGGACGGCTGCGATGCCGTCGTGCTTGAACTCGATACGCCCGGCGGCGAGGTCGTCGCGACGCTCGATATCTGCTCGATCATCAAGTCCGAAGCGCCGGCGAACACCGTGGCCTGGGTCCACCCCAAGGCCTACAGCGCCGGCACGATGATCGCCCTCAGCGCCCGGGAGATCGTGGTGTCCCCTGCCGCGAGTTTCGGTGACGCGGCCCCGATCACCGGACTGCCCGGACTGGGACTGATCGGCCTGCCTCCCACCGAGCGCGCCAAGATCGAGGCGCCAATCGTGGGCGAGGTCCTCGACAGTGCCCGCCGACGCGGCTACGACGAGCGTCTGGTGCAAGCGTTCGTGCGACTGGGCTCGGAACTCTGGCTGATCGAACGCGATGACGGCATCCGGGCCGTCGTGGATGCGACCGAGTACGAACGCGCGGTTGGCACGGAGCCCGACCGCGATGCACCGATCTCGCTGCCCGATGCAACCGATTCGACGAGTGCCATCCCGCAAGCCCTGATACGCGGACTGGTGGGCGATCAGGATGTGCTTCAGTCACCCACGCGTGACGCGGTGGCGACGCGCGAACCCATCCCTGCTTCGGAGCGCGGGCGATGGCGACCACTCGGGCAATTGGTGGCGAACGATGCTCTGCTGGTCGTGCGCAGCGACCAGGCGCGTGCGCTGGGTCTGGCCGCCGGCGAGGTCGATGGTGACGACACCCTGTCGGCCTGGTTCGGCGCCACGCGCGTGCTCCGCTACCCCGAGTCGTGGTCGGAGTCACTCGGGCGCACCCTGACGCAATGGCCCATCCAACTCCTGCTGGTGGCACTCGTCGTGATCTTCGGCGTGATCGAGTTCTTCACGCCCGGCTTCGGGATCGCCGGAGGCATCGCGTCCGCCGCCTTGCTCGCTCTGGTGGGTGCGCCCTTCATCGCGGGGCTGTCCCAGTGGTGGACCCTGCTGGCAGTGGGTGTGGGCATCGCCGCCGTGCTCGCCGAGGTCGCCACGCTCTTTTCCGGCGGGATCGTCGGACTCCTGGGTGCCGGCTCGATCCTCGCTGGACTGCTTGGCTTGTTCGTGAGCGATGGGCTGTCGACACCCGAGGGCCAGGGCCAGTTGGCGCGCGGCTTCGCGGTCGTGCTTGGCGGCATCCTGCTCGGGGGTTTCGGTGCCTGGCTCGCTGCGCGGCTCCTGCCCCAGTGGGGTCTGGCACGGCTCTCGGTGCTGGAGGCCACCGTGGCGAGCGGCCATGCGCGTCTGAACACCGAACCATCCACGCTGCCCGCCCCCGGCAGTACGGGCGTGGCCTCGAGCACGCTGCGACCTTCCGGCCGGGTGACGATCGACGGTGAGCCGTTCGATGCCGTCTCGTCGCAGGGATTCATCCAAGCCGGCACGACAATCCGCGTGGTGGCGCATCACGGCGAAACGGTGGTGGTGGAGCGCACAGCATGATCGACCATCTCACACGAGGGCTCGCAGCATGATCGGTTCCATGACGGCCCATTCGATCGTGATGGCCATGCAGCAGGCCCCGGCATCTCCCGATGACACCTACCTCTTCGTGGCGATCGGACTCCTGGTCGTGGGCCTGGTGCTCTTCGCCCTCGAGTTCTTCATCCCGTCGGGCGGACTGTTGGGACTGCTCACCGCCGTCGCGATGCTTGGCTCCATTGGATCGATGTTCAGTTACAGCACCTCGTGGGGATTGATCTACGGGGCGGTGCTTCTGGCGAGCGCGCCCTTCGCGATCGTCCAGGCCATCAAGGTCTGGTCGGGCTCCGCGCTCGGTCAGCGCGCCATCCTGTCGGCCGAGGCCGATCGCGTCCCGCGCCGTGACGACGACGGCGAGGAGATCGCCGCGCCTCGCTCACGCGCACAGATCGAACGGGGCGTCACGGGCGTGGCCGCAACGGTGCTGAGACCCGTCGGGTTCGTCGACTTCGACGGTGTGCGCGTCGATGCGGTCGCCGAATCAGGGTTCGTCGCCGAAGGCGAGCGGGTGATCGTGATCGGCCATGTGGATGGGCAGCCCAAGGTTCGCACGCTTCCACAGTTGCCCTGAATCCCCGCCGGATCGCGTGCGGACGGGGATTCTGGTCCGTGCCCCGGCGTTCACGATCAGGGGGCGGCGGTCGGCTACGCTTCGGGCATGAATCCTCTCTTCCTCGCGCTCGAACCGTGGGCCTGGGTCGGCTTCGGCGTACTCGGACTGATCGGCCTGGTCCTGTTCGTCATCGTCAGCAAGTACCTGGGGCTATGGCTGCAGGCCATGCTGTCGGGCGCGAGCGTGGGCCTGATCGACCTCATCATGATGCGCCTGCGCAAGGTCGACCCTACCGTCATCGTGCTCAACCGCATCAGCGCGAAGAAGGCCGGCATCGACCTGGCCACCAACATGCTCGAGGCCCACTACCTGGCCGGTGGACGCGTGACCAACGTGGTGCGCGCGATGATCGCCGCGGAGAAGGCGAAGATCGACCTGCTCTGGGATCGCGCCGTAGCGATCGACCTGGCCGGTCGTGACATCGTCGATGCCGTGAACACCAGCGTGAACCCCAAGGTCATCGACTGCCCGAGCCGTGCGAGCGGCAAGAACACGATCGATGCCGTGGCGAAGGACGGCATCCAGCTGCGCGCCAAGGCCCGCGTGACGGTGCGCACGAACATCGCCCGTCTCGTTGGCGGCGCCACCGAGGAGACGATCATCGCTCGCGTCGGCGAAGGCATCATCAGCACGATCGGCTCGGCCTTGGACCACAAGAGCGTGCTCGAGAACCCCGATCGCATCTCGAAGACGGTGCTCGCGAAGGGGCTCGACAGCGGAACGGCCTTCGAGATCCTGTCGATCGACATTGCCGATGTGGATGTCGGCGAGAACATCGGTGCGCAACTCCAGGCGGCGCAGGCCGAGGCCGACACCAAGCGCTTCCAGGCGCAGGCCGAACAGCGTCGTGCGCTGGCCGTGGCGCAGGAGGCGGAGTTCCAGGCCGAGGCCCAGAAGAACCGTGCCGTGGTCATCCTGGCCGAGGCGGACATTCCGCGCGCCGTCGCGGAGGCCTTCCGCAGCGGCAACCTGGGTGTCATGGACTACGAGCGCCTGAAGAATCTGCAGGCCGACACCGGCATGCGTCAATCGCTCGGGAAGCCCTGACCATCGACGGAGGGCGGCATGCCCACGCTCTTCGTGGTCGTCCCCTACTTCAATGAACCGCGCACGCTTGCTGCGTGCCTCGATCGCCTGCAGTCGGCCCCGCTTCCGGCGGACTGGTCACGACATGTGATCCTGGTCGATGACGCCAGCGCACCTGCGGGGCGGGCGGCCGCGGATGCCATGGCGGCGCGCGACCATGCCGGGTTCAATCTGCTGCGCCATCCACGCAATGCCGGCAAGGGTGCAGCCTTGATGACCGGCTTCGATTGGATCCTGGCCAGGGCCCATGACGAGGATGCTGCCCTGGTGCATGATGCTGACCTTGAATACGACCCCACGGACCATGCCGCGCTCGTCGAGGCGCTGTCGTCCGATCCCATGGTGGCCGTCTTCGGCGATCGTTGGCACGGCGTCAGCATCCGCCCCGGCATCGTGGCGTGGCTGCACCGCACCGGCAACCGTGCGCTCACGACGCTCAGCAATGTCGTGAGCGGCTTGCGGGTGCACGACATGGAGTGCTGCTCGAAACTGCTGCGGATCCCGCTGCTCCGGACCGTGCGGCCTTGGTTGACCGAGCGCAGGTTCGGCATCGAGCCCCAGCTCACGGCAGCGATCGCGCGGGCCGGTGGCTCGGTCCGCGAGATTCCAGTGCGCTACGAGGCTCGGGGCTTCGTCGACGGCAAGAAGATCGGCATGCGCGACGGGCTGCGTGCGCTCTGGGTGATCGTGCGGGAGCGCCTGCGATGACGAGCCCCGACCGCCCCGCCGGAGCCATGCCCGCCGATCGACCCACCCTCTCCGCGTTGCACATCGTCACGCAGGTGACGGGCTTCGCGATCGGCACCGCACTGCTTGCCTGGTGCATCGTGAAGGCGATCGGCTCGGCGGACCTCGATCGGCTCAGGCAGGCCGATCCGGGGCTTGTCACGACGATGATCGTCGTGAGTGCACTGAGCATGCTGTGTGCTGGCACTTCCTTCTGGCTCGCCTTGCGTCCCGCTCGACAGCTTGCATGGGGTGTGCATCAGGCTGTCAACGCCATGGCCACGCTGGTGAACTATGCCCCCGTGCGTCTTGGGGTACCGAGCCGATTCGTCTACCACATGGGCGTCGATGGGATGGGTGCTTGGCTGGTCGCGGGCTGGGTCGCCACCGTTGGCGCGTGCACGCTGAGTGCGCTTGCCGGCATGACCTGTGGCGCCATGGTGGGCGTCTGTGCCATCGACATGCTGGGCCTGGGCGCAACGGCATCGATCATTGCCGGACTGGTGTGTGGGGTGGCCGCCACGGAAACATGCCTGTGGCTGGTCGGCTTGGTCCGGCATGTCCCACTGGTGGCAGGCAAGCTCGGCGGCGCAGAGTCGATGCTCGCCTCGCGCGCCTCGCTGCGCCTGGTGGCCGCCACGCGCTTCGCGGACTTTGCCATGTTCGCCGCACGCGCATGGTGTGCCGCCCGCATCCTCGACCTGCCGCTGGACACGCAGCAGATCCTGCTCATGGCGCTGGCGGGATACATCGTGAGCTACAACCCGCTCGGGCGACTCGGGTTCCGCGAGGCCACGATGGCCTTCGTCGCGAGCCGGCTCGCGGGCGAGACCGGACTCGATGTCGGCGTGGCCTTCGCGCAGTTGGCGCTCGTGGAAAGTGCTGGCGAGGCCCTCGCCTCCATTCCGCTTGGCTCCATCGGCGGTTCATGGTGCGGACTCCGCATCCTCCGTGCCCGTCGGGTGCAACGCGCTCCGAGCGCTCCGTGACCGTGGCTGTGTCGCTGCCCATCCTCGCGTTGGATCTGACCGGGCAACGCTACAGCTGCCATGCATGCGGCAACTGCTGCCGTGACTTCACGGTGCAGCTGCGCAATGAGGACATCGAGCGACTCGCACGCCAGGGCTGGAAGGCCGAGCTCGGCTTCGAACCATGGGTCGAGTTCCGCGGCAGCAGGTTCCTGCGCCAGCGATCCGACGGGGCGTGCATCTTCCTTCAGGAGGATGGACTCTGCCGAATCCATGCGCGGCACGGCCTTCAGGAGAAGCCCGTCGCGTGTCGCTCCTTCCCGTTGAGCGTGATGCCGACCGCCGATGGACCGCAGCAGGGCCTCAACTTCGCGTGCGGCAGTGTGCAGCTCAACAAGGGTGCGGCCATGGCCACGCATCTGGCTGACCTGCGTCGCATCGCCCAGGATGCCCCGGAGACTGTCGGCCGGGCCCAAACGGTCGCGCTGCTGCCCGGCCGCGAAGCCTCGCCACTCGAGCTGCGAGCGCTCGCTGGCGTGCTCGACCAATGGATGGGCCGCGAGGAGGCATCGATCGCAACGCGCATCGATGGGTTGGCGTGGATCGCGCAAGCGCTGCGTCATGCAAAGCTCGCGAGCGTCAAGGATGATCGCTTCCTCGAGCTCATCACCACGATCGTGGCGACGCTCAAGGACGAGCTCGAGGCGGATCCCGTCGGCGTGGCCACCGAGCGCCAGGAGCGCATGCTGCGCCAGGCGATCTTCATGCGCACCGAGGACCCACGGCTTGACCGCATGAAGGCCGATGGATTCCTGCGCACCGCCTGGCGACAGTGGCACCGCCAGCGGGCGTTCCTCAAGGGCTGGGGCACCGTCCCCGACCTGCGCGGCTTTGCGCAAGGCGTGAGGTTCCAGGAGGCGGAGTGCATCCCGAATCCACTGCATGATGCTGCTGAAGGGCACGATGACCCGATCGATGACCTCGTGACGCGGTGGGTGCGCGCACGACTTCGCGGAGCGAGAACCTGGGGTGCGGGCTACTACGGCTTCAGCGCGATCGAGGGTCTGGCGGCACTCTGCGTGGATGTGGCCAGCGCGGCCTATCTCGCACGAGTGCATGCGGCGGGCCGGGATCCCCTTGCCAACCGTGTGGTGCTCGAAGACATGGCGGCTGCGGTCGCTCGCATCGACCGCACCGCCGGACGCGCCCCATGGCTCGCCACCTCCGGCGAGCGCCTGAGGCTGTCGTACCTCGCCCTCGACGATGGGCTGCGCCGCAGCTGTGCGCTGCACCCCTGCGGCGTGGAGTGGACCTGACTCATCTGATCGAAGGCAGCATGCCGATCAGCGCGCGCACGGCTTGGCCCCGATGGCTGCGGCGATTCTTCTCGGCGGGGTCGAGCTCGGCACTCGTGCATCCGGCATCAGGAACGAAGAGCAACGGGTCGTAGCCGAACCCATGGCTGCCCCGGGGCGAGTCGATGATCACGCCATCGAACGAGCCGCGCGACCTGACGAGCACACGGCCGTCGGGAGCGGCCACGCAGATCGCGCAGACGAAGCGTGCGGTGCGCTGGGCCGGGGCGACACCGGCGAGTTCCCGGAGGAGCTTGGCGTTGTTGGCAGCATCGCGCTCCTCGCGCGTGGAGCCCACACCGGCGTAGCGCGCACTGTGCACGCCCGGCCGGCCACCGAGTGCATCGACCTCGAGCCCACTGTCGTCCGCGAGCACCGTGCGGCCAAGCGCCGCGGCATAGGCACGGGCCTTGATGGCGGCGTTCTCCTCGAAACTGTCGCCGGGCTCATCGGGCTCGGGCACGGTCGCGCCGAGGTCATCAAGGCCCACGATGCACACACCGTATGGTCCGAGGATCGCGCGGATCTCCTCGATCTTGTGCGGATTGCCGGTCGCGACGACGAGGTCCATCGCTCAGGTCTGCAGCACGCCGACCTTGAGTTCGCCCACCGGTGCCTGTGCGGCGATCCTGAGCGCCATGGTGAGCTCGTCGCGTGTGCGGTGCGGCTCGATGATGCGGTCGACCCAGCCGCGCGAGGCGGCGTAGCGGATGTCCTGCTGCTCGGTGTAACTCGCGGTGATCGCGTCCAGCAGTTCCTTGCGCATGGCATCGTCGACTTGCTCACCCTTTCGTTCGCGCGCGGCAAGGTCGATCTGCAGGAGCGTGCCGGCGGCCTGCGCTGCGCCCATGACCGCGCAGCAGGCACTGGGCCACGCAAGCGTGAGCATCGGATCGAAGGCGCGGCCGCACATGGCGTAGTTGCCGGCGCCGTAGCTCGCGCCCGTGATGAGCACGATCTTCGGCACCACGCTGTTGCTCATGGCATTCACGAGCTTGGCCCCCGAGCGGATGATGCCCGCCTGCTCGCTGTCGCGGCCGACCATGAAGCCCGTGGTGTCGTGCACGAACACGAGCGGGATCTTTCGCTGGTTGCAGTCGAGGATGAAGCGCGCGGCCTTGTCCGCGCTGTCGTCGTAGATCACCGCCGGCATCGCTCCGGCCTTCAAGGGACCCGCCTTGCCGCCGGACATGGTGCGCTGGGTGAGCTTGCGCTGGTTGGCCACGAGGCCGCAGGGGAATCCGCCGATGCGCGCGTAGGCGCAGACCATGCTGCAGCCGTATTCGGCGCGGTACTCGTCGATCGAGCCACCGTCCACGATGCAACGGAGCAGCTCGACCATGTCGTACTGCGAGCCTGGCTCGGAGCGATACACGGCATAGACCTCGCCAGGATCGCGCTCGGGCGCCGTCGCGGCGATCGGAGGCGTGCACGCGGCAGGCGCGGACTGGTTCGCCTGCATCAGGCGGCGCAACCGTTCGATGCACGACGGATCATCCTTCTCCTTGAAGTCGATCGTGCCGCTGATGGCGGCATGCATCGAGGCACCGCCGAGTTCCTCGCTCGAGACATCCTGACCGATGGCAGCCTTCACGAGAGCGGGGCCGGCGAGGTAGAGCCCGCTGCCTTCGGTCATGAGCAGCGTGTCGCACATGACCGGCAGGTAGCCGCCACCCGCGACGCAGTTGCCCATGATCGCCGCGTACTGCGGGATGCCCTGCGCGCTGATGACGGCGTTGTTCCGGAAGATCCGGCCGAAGTCGTCGGTGTCGGGGAAGACATCCTCCTGCAGCGGCAGGAAGACGCCCGCACTGTCGACGAGGTAGAGCAAGGGGAGCCGCGCGCGCTCGGCGATCCACTGCGCGCGGATGATCTTCTTGCACGTCATCGGGAAGAAGGCACCGGCCTTCACGGTGGCATCGTTGGCCACCACCATGCAGAGTCGACCGTCGACCTGGCCGATCGTGGTCACCACGCCTGCCGCCGGTGCACCGCCGTACTCGCGATACATGTTCCAGGCACTCATGAGACCGCACTCGAGCGTGGACGTTCCGGAGTCGAAGAGCCTGTCCATGCGCTCCCGGGCGGTCAGGCGTCCGTGGCGATGCTGGCGGTCCGCGCCCGACGGTCCACCGCCCTGTTCGAGTTTCGCCGCGAGGGCGACGAACTCATGCGTGGCGTTCCGCAGCGACGAATCGGCGGTGGTGGTCATGGCAGGTTGGAGCATACGGAGCGCGCCCAGGAGGGCCCGCCTCCGGACGCCTGATAACGCAGGGGCTGGTCATCGAACTGCTTGACCCCACCTGACGCATCGCTACCATGCGCGATTCACAACTCTGGAAAGGAAAGGGTCCGCGACGGACCCACTCAACCGCAATGCCGACCTCGACTGCCGCCAAGACCACGACCATTGCCGCGAACCGCCGCCACGAGCGGGACACAGGTTCGCCGCAGGTCCAGATCGCGCTCCTCACACAGCGCATCAACACGCTCCAAGCCCACTTCAAGACCAACCGCAAGGATCATGCCGGCCGCCGCGGCCTGCTGCTCCTCGTCGGCCAACGGAACCGACTGCTGCGTTATCTCGCACGGGTCGACCGCTCTGGCTACACCGATCTCATCAAGAAGCTCGGCCTGCGCAAGTAGGCGCACGGGCTTCGCCGCCCCCGGCGGCAGTGGGCAATCGGCAGCCTCGCGACGACCCGCGCTCGGCTGCCTGTTGGTCTCTGCCTCCAAGAGGGCGGTGCCTCACCACACCACTTCCTAGAAAGGCATCATTCCATGGGACACCACACCCCCTGCTTCGTTGAACGCGACATCGGCGGACGCACGCTCCGCTTCGAGACCGGCAAGGTCGCCAAGCTCGCCAGCGGCGCCGTCATGGCGCGATACGGCGACTCGGTCGTCCTCGCCACCGCCGTGCGCGCGAACCCGCGCATGGGCATCGACTTCTTCCCGCTGACCTGCGACTACCGCGAGAAGCTCCCGGCGGCCGGCAAGTACCCCGGAGGCTTCCGCAAGCGCGAGGGCCAGCCAAGCGAGAAGGAAATCCTCACCATGCGCATGATGGATCGCCCGATCCGTCCGCTCTTCCCCGAGGGCTTCGTCGACGAGATCCAGCTGCAGGTCAGTGTGCTGTCGCATGACGGCCAGAACGACACCGACATGATCGGCTGCACTGCCGCCTCGGCGGCGCTGGCGATCACCGACGCGCCGTTCGAGGGCCCGATCGCGACCGTGCGCGTGGCCCGCATCTACACCGACGCAGGCGCGCAGTTCGTGATCAACCCCACGCAGGCCCAGATCGAGTTCAGCGACCTTGACCTGGTCCTCTCCGGTCACAAGGACGGCGTGAACATGATCGAGGTCGGCGCTGCCGAGATCACCGAGGCCGACATGGTCGCCGCGATCCGCTTCGGCCTCGAGCACGGCATCAAGCCGATCCTCGAGATGATCGATGAACTGCGTGCGAAGAGCGGCGCTCCCGCCGTGCGCATGGGCGACCGCATCCTGCCCGCGGCCGATGTCATGGCCCTGGTCAAGGAGAAGGCTTACGACGAACTCACCAAGGCCCGCCAGATCCACGGCAAGGAAGCGCGGAACACCGAGGTCGACCGCGTCAAGACGTGGTGCATCGACTCGTTCTTCGCAGTGCCCGCAGGCCTGCCCTACACCGAGCATGTGGCCGCCGAGAAGCGCGCCCGAGAGGCCAAGGAGGCCCTGCGACTGCTCGAGAAGAAGATCACCCACAACCTGGTCGCCGAGAAGGGCGTCCGTGCCGACGGCCGCCCGCTCAACCAGATCCGGCCGCTCGACATGGCGGTCGACTTCCTGCCCCGTCCGCACGGCAGCGCGTTCTTCCAGCGCGGCGAGACGCAGTCGATCGTGACCTGCACGCTCGGCACGATGAAGGACGAGCAGATCATCGACGGCCTGCTGCCCGAGTACGCCAAGAAGTTCTACCTCCACTACAACTTCCCGCCCTTCTGCACCGGTGAGGCCGGCCGCATTGCGGGCCCGGGCCGTCGTGAGATCGGCCACGGCGCGCTTGCGGAGAAGAGCCTGCTGGCGATCCTGCCGAGCACCGAGGAGTTCCCCTACACGGTGCGCCTCGTCAGCGACATCACCGAGAGCAACGGCTCAAGCAGCATGGCCAGCGTGTGCGGCGGCTGCCTCGCGCTCATGGATGCAGGCGTGCCCATCAAGGCGACCTGTGCCGGCATCAGCGTCGGCCGCTTCACCAGCTCGGCCGGCAAGGTCACCCACGTGACCGACATCATCGGCGAAGAAGACTTCTTCGGCGAGATGGACTTCAAGGTCTCGGGCACCCGCGAGGGCATCACCGGAATCCAACTCGACCTCAAGGCCCGTGGCTTGGGCGTCGAGGAGATCCAGACGATCTTCGCCCAGGCACGCGAGGGCCGGCTCTTCCTCATCGAGAAGATGGAAGCCTGCCTGGCCAAGCCACGCGCCGACCTCAAGCCCCACGCGCCCCGCATCATCACGGTCAAGATCGACCCCGAGAAGATCGGCAAGCTCATCGGCCCCGGCGGCAAGACCATCCGCGGCATCCAGGACCGTACCGGCGCCCAGATCGACATCAACGAAGACGGCACCGTCTTCATCGCCACGGCCGATGGCACCGCCGCCATGCGCGCCAAGGCCGAGGTCGAGGCGCTCGGCGCCGAGATCAAGGTCGGCTCGATCTACGAAGGCAAGGTCGTTGGCATCAAGGACTTCGGTTGCTTCGTGGAGCTCGCTCCCGGCACCGACGGCATGGTGCATGTGAGCGAACTGGCCCACGGCTTCGTGAAGACCGTGACCGAGGTCGTCAAGGTCGGGGACATCATCAAGGTCAAGGTCATCCATGTGGACGACACCGGCCGCATCAAACTGAGCCGCAAGGCCCTGCTCGAAGCCCCGGCCGAGCCGGCCTCCCGCAGGTGATCCGCACCGCCGGGCTTCCCGCCCTTCGGGACGGGAAGTTCGGCCGATTGTCAGGTTTCGCCGGATAACGGGTTGCGCCCCCTGCAAATCGGAGCGAGAATCAGGTTGCACGGGTTGTGGTTCGCGGGGATTCCACCAGCATCCAGGAACGAGCAAAGGCAGCACATGACCGACACCCAGAAGATCGAGAATGCCGAGGGAACCATCAAGTGGTTCGATGCCCGCAAGGGGTTCGGCTTCATCATTGGGCCGCAAGGCCAGGACATCTTCGTCCACTTCACGGTGATCGACCAGGAGACCGGCTTCCGCACCTTCAAGGACGGCGAGAAGGTCACCTACTCCGCCAGCTGCGGTGCCAAGGGCTGGTCAGCGACCTTCGCCCGCAGCGCCGCACGCGTGACCACGCCGCAGGCGTGAGCAGGAACGCCGGTCGTCGCGCCCAAGGGCCGGCGACCGCGACAGCGCCGCTCAGGCGGGAACGGCCATGCCTGACCAATCCATGATGGTTCCAGCAACGCTTGTGTTCATCGCCGGCGCGGCTGTCACAGGGCTGTTGGCATGGTGGCTCCAGCGCACTCGCCTTGCCGAGCGCGAGGAACGCGCCCGCGCCGCCGAGCGGCGTGCGGTCGAGGCGCAGCAACTGGCTCAGCTCGGCACGATGTCGAGCGGCCTCGCACATGAGATCAAGAATCCCCTCTCGACGATCGTCCTGAACGCACAACTCCTGCGCGAGGACATCCTTGATGCGCCGCTCGAGGCCGATCAGTCCGCCGGCATGGTCCGTCGGGTGGACGCGCTCGTGCGCGAGACCGATCGGCTGCGCGACATCCTCACCGACTTCCTGCAGTACGCCGGGCGCATGAAAGTGGACCGCGAACGCATCGAGCTACGCGACGTGGCGGTGGACCTGGTCGACTTCCTGCATGCGCAGGCCGCCCAGTCGGGCATCCGGCTCCTGCTCTCGCCGCCACCCGAGCGGTCGGTCGCCGTCGAGGCCGATCGCGGCCTGCTGAAGCAGGCGGCACTGAACCTGATGCTCAACGCGATGCAGGCCATGGGCAACGCACCACGCGCGGACGGTGGACAGCATGAGCTCATGCTGCGCATCGAGGATGGCGGCGGTCGCGCCCGGCTGCATGTGATCGACACGGGCCCGGGGATCCCTGCCGACCGCATCGACGACATCTTCCTGCCGTACGTGACGACGAAGGCCGGCGGAACGGGGCTGGGGCTGCCGGTCGCGCGGCGCATCGCGCGTGAGCATGGCGGCGACATCCGGGTGCACAGCGAGCCCGGTCGCGGCAGCGACTTCACGATCGAACTGCCCGCCGCCGGGTGAGGTTCAATCGAGCCAGTCCTTCGCCTTCAGGCGCTCGGGCACATAGACCTCGGTCACGTAGGAAATGTCCTTCGTGATGAGCGACTCGACTTCCATCTTGAAGCCGTTGGTGAGCATGGCCTGGATCTCCTTCTGCCAGCCCTTGTGCCCTTCGAACCACGGGTAGGCCGCAATCTCGCGGGCACGCTTGATGTCGTTCTCCGTCAGGTCGATCTTCACGGCATCGTCGAGGCCGCATTGGCGGAAGTCCTTGGCACGGATGCCCAGGAACTTGGCCTCCGGGATCGCCAGGCGCGTGCTCTCGAACGCCAGCGAGATCGAGCCCTGCTTGATCACGCTGTAGATGTAATGCCCCCACGGGTCACTGTCGAGCACGCAGATGATCGGGAGGCCGAGCTCCTGGTTCAGCCGCTGCAGCAGGCGACGGCAGCCGCGCGGGGGCTGGCCCGCTCCGTGCGTGAGGATGCAGTTGTGCTTCTCCCAGAAGCGGTCCTCGTTGAACCGGTTCCAGACGGTGCCCTTCTCGACATGGAGGATGAACTTCGCCTCGCACTTCTTGAACTGGATCACATCCGGTTCGACGATCGAGGGCAGCGCGTAGCCGCCGGATCCCATGCGCCGGCAATCGATCTCGTCTCCCTTGTCGACGATCGTGATGTTGCCGACCATCGAGCCGCGGTTCTCGGCGAAGACATGCAGTTCCTCGCGCAGCGCACCGAGCGCCACCTCGAGGTCCTCGAGGATCGGATCGCTCTCGTCCTGCGTGTCGAAGGTGTTCTCCTTCGTGCCCGCGACAGTGTGCTTGGCCTTGTAGAAGACGCCACGGAGACTGCTGGTCTTGCGGGCCTCGATCAGGTCCTTGATCGTGCTCGCGTGCAGCATGGTCTGCATGAACTGCTTGGCGGTCTTGAGGTCGAAGAGCGGGCGGTCGGCCGTGCCGTCGCCCATCTCGAGGATCCCCTTCTTGCGGTTCCACAGGGTGTTGCTCTTCGTGCGGGTGGGGATCGACAACTGCGGCTCCCGGCCGGACAGGGTCATCTTCGAGATGTCCTTCGCGAGTTCGACGATCTTGTGCTGGGTCCGGGCGTCGCGCTCGGCGATGGAGTGGGTGGTCTTCTTGGCCATGGTGGTGCTCGTGCTCGATCAGAAGAGGGTCGGACCATCGGGGAAGGTGCGGCGCGGGGCTGGGCGCGGCGGCGGGACCTTGGGCGGCGCTGCCGGGGCGGGCTTGCCGGAAGGCTTGGAGGCGGGTTTGGACGCTCGTTTGGGCGACGCGGCCTTGGGTGACGCGTGCTTGGCCCTGGGCAAGGCCTTCGCCGGCGGCGACGAGGCGGCAGGCTTGGCGCGCGCCGGCCGTTCCCCGGGCGCCCTGGTGGCCGGCCGCCGCCCAGGCGCCTCCGATTGGGGACCGCTCATGGCTTCGTCGACGGGGCCGCCCGTCATCGCCTCGGGCACGATGATCACGCCATCGTCGTCGGGGTCTTCCTGCCCACGGACGACCCTCCCATCCTCGTCGAGCTGCTGGTCGGCGACGGCGGTCTTGCGCTTGGCCTGCGCGTGCAGTGCGTCATAGAGGCGCTTGGCGTCCTCGCCGGTGATCGCGCTGACGGCCTTGGCGATCTCTCCGATGTAGCGCTCGAAGACATCGCGCCGCTCGCCCTCGCGACGCATCTTCGCGCGCTTGTTGAGGTATGTGCCGAGCTTTCGGCCGCACTCCATGAGTGCGAGCTTCATCTCCTTGCGGATCTCGTCGTAGTCGGCGATCGCTTCCTTGCTCTCGCTGGTGAACGGCACCCAGACGCTGGCCATGTGGAGCATGATCACGATCGGTCCGGCCGGCAGGCTCCCGCGAGGCTGCTGCAGGTTGTAGTTCTTCCAGCCGGTCTCAAGCACTGCCTTGAAGGAACTGCATGCGCTCTGCTGGAAGAGCAGCGGCACACGGTTGGCGAAGCGGATCACGCGCGCAGGATCGTCGGCGGGCAGATCGCCGCCGAAGGCGATCGCCGCCTCGATCTGGAACGGACGCCCGCGATAGACCTCGGCGCTGCGGCTGCTGGCGGCGTAGAACTCGGCGCGCACACCCTTGAGAAGACCAGCGAGCAGTTGGCGCACGCCGATCGGCGCAAGGCAATCGGTCGGCGGCGGCGGCAGCCTGACCTCCTGGAAGAACTGGAAGAGCTTCTCGGCCTGCGGCGCCTCGATGTCGCCGGCGCGCGTGCGGCTCGTGGCCCCGGCGGCCTTGCACATCTGCGCCGCGGTCGCGCTGCTCACACGGCAGAAACGCTCCTGCAGGAACTTGAAGAGGCTTCCCTTCTCGGTGGCTTCGTAGTCCTTGAGCATCTGCAGCAGGATCCCGAGCTCGATGCCCTTGGGATGCGGCTGGATTTCACGCGTTTCCGGAGGGAGTTCGTGCACGCCTCGCGGATAGATGACGACGCCGCCGGTCTCGGTCGTGGCCGTGGCCCTGGTCGCAGCACTTGCCTCGGCGCCGGCGAGGATCGATCCCTCGTCGTCCTCCGATGACTCACGCGAAGGGGGCACGAAGGTGATGCGCGCGTGCGGGTTGGCGATGGCGGTGAGTTCGAGGAACTCATCGACGCTGCCGCGGCCGCGCTGGTAGCGGCCCTCGAGCTCGATGCTCACGCTGGTGCCGGTCCGGAACGCCTCGGTCGAGAGGAAGCCACCCTCTGCCGAGAGCGCCTTGGTCCCCGATGACAGTCCTGCCAAACGCGCCGGCGGGAAGTCCTTGACCTCGTCGTCGGTGGTGACCTCCGCGCGGTTGGTCTTGGTGTTCATCGCCAGCTCGATGTGGTGGGCCGGGCCACCCGCCTTCGGCTTCGTATGGATCACCATCGGGCGTCCCGTCGTGATGAGGCCGTACATGCCCGCTGCGCTGATGCCGATCCCTTGCTGGCCCCGGCTCATCTTCAGGCGATGGAACTTGGATCCGTACAGCAATCGCCCGAAGATGTTCTCCACCTGCTTGCGCACGATGCCGGGGCCGTTGTCGATGACCGTCAGTCGGTAGCGCGAACTCTTGGCGCTCGCAGGGCGCTCGGGCTGCAGGTCCTCGATGATGACGGCGATCTCGGGAACGATGCTGGCTTCCTCGCAGGCATCGAGGCTGTTGTCGACGGCTTCCTTGACGGCCGTGAGCAGCGCCTTGCGGGGATTGTCAAAGCCCAGGAGGTGGCGATTCTTGGCGAAGAACTCGCTGACCGAGATGTCACGCTGGCGCGTGGCCAGTTCCTCGGCAGTGGCTCCCTTGCGACGCTTTGCGGTGGTTTCGCTCACGGCATCCATGCTCCAGCTCGCCTTCGTCCGGCATCCGTGCCCTGCTGCCCCGCACCAACGGGGAGCGCTTGGATCCTAGCGACCGGCGCCCGGGACGCCGACGCGGCACCCGACTGGCCAGTCCCGCCGAACGCGCTATCATTCCCGCCCCAACTCCACCAAAGGAGCACCGCGTGGAAACGACCCTGATCATCCTGAAGCCCGATGCCGTCCAACGCGGCTTGTGCGGGCGCATCATCAGCCGCTTCGAGGAGAAGGGCCTCCAGATCGTCGGCCTGAAACTGATGCAGATCTCGCAGGACCTTGCCGCGACCCACTACAAGGACCACGCAAGCAAGCCGTTCTACCCGGGTCTGGTCCGCTTCATGACCAGCAGCCCGGTGGTCGTGATGGCGGTGCGCGGCATCGGTGCGATCACCATCTGCCGCAACATGATGGGCGCCACCTTCGGCTCAAAGGCCAACCCCGGCACGATCCGTGGCGACTTCGGCGTCTCGAACAGCTTCAACCTCATCCACGGTTCGGACGGCCCCGAGGCCGCCGCGCGCGAGTTGGGGATCTTCTTCAAGGCCAGCGAAGTGATCGGGTTCCCACGCGCCAGCGAGGCCTGGATCTACGACGCCTTGGGCGGCAAGCCTGAGTGACCCCGCGGCGATCGGCCCTCGCAACCAGACCATCGACCGCGGCACGCGAGCACTGGGGTGCCGCGGTGCGTTGCTGAACGGTGTTGGGCCGGAACGGCCCGTGGTGATCCGACCATCGATCACGAAGTTATTGGGCGGTCAAAGTCTGCACCATTTGAAACCTTGAAACTGACGAGCGGCGTAGGACGAAGGAGGTTTCAGTTGTTGTTGAAAGACTGCTCCCCACGGAGGCTCCCATGCCACAGCGCACAGCAACATCGGCGGACCGCAAGGCCACCTTCGTGCCCACCCCGCTGTCGGCATCGGCCCGACGCGCACTCGGCGGGCAGGATGCCGAGTTCGTTCGCGCCATCATGGCCGAGGCGATGGACTTCATGCCGGCACCGGAGTTCGCTCGCTCGAACGCTGAGCGCAAGATCTTCACGGAAGCCCCCGCGATCCGGCGCCCGAAGGTCGACTGGTACTGCCCGCTCATGCACGAGGCCCGGGCCTCTGGCCGCGGCAACGACTCGCTGATCCTGACCGCTGCCCAGGAACGCGTGCTGTTCATGCAGTTCAACTATGCGCGATACCGGATCGCGAGAATCCAGAAGGTGCAGCGCGGCCAGCCCCTCGAGACGCGCGAGGCGCGGGAAGTGCTGCATTGGGCCCATGCGGCAACCAACCTGCGCGACCAGATCGCCGAGATCAACCTCGGCCTGGTGCTCGCGATGGCCAAGCGCGTGCGCAATGCCGACATCGAGTTCGCCGACCTCATCAGCGAGGGCAACATGGCGCTCATGCGTGCGGTCGACAAGTTCGACTGCTGCCGCGGCTTCAAGTTCAGCACCTATGCGTGCCGCGCCATCCTCAAGGCCTTCAGCCGGCATGGCCTCAAGCAGAGCAAGCACCGCCAGCGCTTCCCCACGGAGTTTGACCCTGCCATGGAGCGCGGCGATCACTCCGGCATCGTGCGGTCGGAACACGAGCGTGAGTGCGCTTCCGAAGTGGGTTGGCTCCTCAAGTCCAATCAGGCTGACTTGACGCCCCTCGAGCGTGATGTCATCGAGTTCCGCTTCGGCCTGAACGCACCCATTGCCAGTGCGCTACCGACCCTTGAACAGCTCGGCGCCAGCCTTGGCGTGACCAAGGAGCGCGTGCGCCAGATCCAGATCCGCGCCCTCGAGAAGCTCCGCCATGCCTACCTGCGGCGCTTCGAGCGGCGATCGGACCTTGTCGGCCCTGATGAAGCGCTCGCGCTGAATTGAATCGGCGCCCCTGGGCTGGTCGAACGCCCGCCCGAACCGGGCCCCCAGGCTCACTGCCGTGGCCGTGACGCGGCCACGGCGCAACATGTCACCGCAGCGTGCAGCAGCGCGAAGCCCACGATGATGCCCTGGTAACTCGACGCCCCGTCGCCGGCCACACCGAGCACCATCACCGGAATCACCGCACCGCTGGCGTAGCCCACACCACCACTGGTGGCAAACGCGGTGAAACCGACCGGTCCTCGATCAACGGCGTGCTCCAGTGCCAGGCTGGTTGGGAGCAGAGCCGCCCCGGCGAGCCCCAGCACGGCGAGCACGCTGACCAGGGCAAGCTGCGACTCGCTGACGAATGGCACCACAGCCAGGGCGAGCGCGTAGATCGCGCCAGTCCACTGCCGCACGCGAAGCGTGCCGATCCGATGGGCGAGGGCGCCCGCCGGCCACGCTCCCACCGCCATGGCCAAGAGCGGCAACCCCACCATCCACCCCCGCTCGCCAGCGTCGTAGGGGTAGAAGCCGGCCAGGAAGAGGCTCAGCGTGCCGGTGAGCACGCCTCCCGTGGCGCGATCGACGAACGCCATCGCCAGCACGACCCATGCCGGGACATTGCGCGCGGTCTCCAACGGCGCGCCTGCCCCCCGCATCGTGGATGGTTGGGGTTGGTGCAACTCGGCCGCCCCCCGAAGATCGTCGGGCCGAGCGGCCGCCAGTGCGGCCACAAGGGCCGAACTGCCTGCCCCCAGGACGAAGACCACCCGTTCCGACCCCGGGCCCATGAGCTTCGCTGCCAGGCCTCCAATGGTCATGCCACAACCGACCCCGCCGAGGAGCACCATGGAGCCCAGGCCCAGGCGACTGGCTACCGAGCCTGAATCCGATCGGCCGAGCAGCTGCATCAGCACACCGAAGGTGATGGCGTCTGGAACGCCCTCCAGCGCTCGGACGGCCATCGTCCCCGGCCATCCAAGCGGGAGCCATAGGCATGCGATGAGGACCGCGTCCAGGAGGGACGCCAGGACCAGCAACCGAACCGGTTCGATCGAGCGTTGGAGCCGAGCGACCACGCCGATGGCCGCGGCTGCGCCGAGCAGGTTGACCAACAGGAACGCCTGCGCCTCGGTGCGGGTCACGCCGTAACGGTCCACACAGAGGTCCTTCAGCACGGGCACGACCATGGCATCGGGAAGGGCCGAGAGGAAGATGAGCAGACAGACCAGTCGCTGCACCGGGACACGGTAGCCGGGAGCGCGCCTCTGGGGCCGGTCGAACCGAGCTGAGCACCACAATCACGCCGGGGCGGTCACTACCATCGCACCATGAACAAGGTCTTTGCCTCTCCCACGGCAGCTCTCGAAGGGGTGATTCGTGACGGGATGACCGTCGCCGTCGGAGGATTCGGGCTCTGCGGCATCCCCGAACAGCTGATCCTGGCGCTTCGCGATTCCGGTGCCAAGGGACTGACCGCCGTGAGCAACAATGCCGGTGTGGATGACTGGGGACTCGGACTCCTGCTCCAGACGAGGCAGATCCGCAAGATGATCTCGAGTTATGTCGGCGAGAACGCCGAGTTCGAGCGTCAGTTCATGAGTGGCGAACTTGAGCTGGAGTTCACGCCACAGGGGACGCTGGCCGAGCGCATGCGCGCTGGCGGCGCCGGGATCCCGGCCTTCTACACCAAGACCGGTGTGGGCACGGTTGTTGCGGACGGCAAGCCGCACATGGAGTTCGACGGCGAGACCTATGTGATGGAGCGCGCGATCAAGGCCGATGTCGCGCTCGTCAAGGCTTGGCGAGCCGACCCGTCAGGCAACCTGGTCTTCCGCCGCACGGCGCGCAACTTCAACCCCATGGCGGCAACCTGCGGTGCCGTGACGATCGCCGAAGTCGAGGAACTCGTGCCCTTGGGCTCACTCGAAGCCGATCAGATCCATACCCCCGGCATCTTCGTTCAACGCATCGTGGTCACGACCAGCCAGAAGCGGATCGAGCAGCGCACCGTCAGCAAGGGTTGAGGCCAATCCAACCCACTCGGTTCACGCACTGCCGCGACCGCAATCGGTGTTCTCGGACCTTCATCCATGACTCGACCACTCGCACCAAATCCAACCCCCTGCGTCGATGAGTGCAACATGCCGGCCCTTGGGCCGTTTCACCCGAGCCTGATTCGTTCCGCACCCCAGAGCCCTGGAGACTTCACACCATGAAGCGTTTTTTGCTCGTCACGACTGTCGCCGCCGCCGCCCTCGCGATCACTCCCCTCGTGCACGCGCAATTGCCGCGTGAGGCCGGCTTCAACGAGATCTTCTCGACCGACTTCATGCCCCGGGACATGTCGCTGTTCGTCGACACGCTCCAGCTTGAGGACTGGCAGAAGCAAGTGCTCGAAGCCATGCTGGTCGACTATCAGGCCGAGTACCGGGCCGGCGAGCAAGGGCTGCGCGACACACTCACCTCGATGAAGGACCAGATCGCTGGCGCTGGCGAGCACGGTGCGCTCACCGTGCTGATGAAGCCCATCGAAGCGTGGAAGGCCGAGAAGGAAGCGATGAAGCAGCGCTTCCTCGATGACGTCAAGGGACAACTCTCCGACGCGCAGCTTGAGCGATGGCCGAGCCTCGAGCGTGCGCTGCGCCGCGAGAAGCAACTGCCGCAGGGCCGTCTGAGCGGCGAGAAGACCGACCTGGTCATCGTCATGCGCCAGATCGATGTGCCCCTGGACAACCGCATCGAGGCCAAGGATGCCATCGCCGCCTATGAGACGGCGCTTGATCTGGCGCTGATGCAGCGCATGAAGCAGCAGGAAGTGAGCCAACCCCGCATCCGCAAGTCCCTCACCGACAACGATCCCGCCGCCGGGCTCGTGGAGCTCGAGCGCATCGTGGCTGCGCGCATCGCGGTGCGCGATGTGACCGATGCTCACATCGAGGCACTGGCCACGGCGTTCGGTGCCGAATGGGGACCGAAGTTCCGTGAGCGTGCGATGCGCGACGCGTACCCCTTGGCGTGCCGTACTCCCCCGCTCGATCCGTTCTTCGAGAATGTGTTCGCCATCGCAGACCTCTCGGCCGAGCAACTTGCCCAGATCAACGCGATCCGCTCGGTGTTCAACGACTCGATGAACGCGCTCCAGGCCAGGTTCGTGGCCAAGGTCCGCGAGGTCGAGCCTGAGCGCGAGACGGAGCGCGCGCGGCTTGCCGCAGACCAAGCGCGCAATGTCAACGCGAGCAAGGGCGAACAGGAGCCATACAAGGACCTGATCGCCGAACGAGACCGCCTGATCGAGGATGCGCGCAAGCGCGTGATCGCCGTGCTCAACGAGGAGCAGAAGGCGAAGATCCCGGGCATCGAGAAGTACCTCGAGCGGGATGAGGAGAGCTCGAAGCCGGGCTCCGACTCCTCCAAGAAGGGCAAGGCGCTCCGCAGCGATGACGGCGTACCGATGGGCCTCGAAGGCGGCACATTGGGCACGCAGAACCCCAACCAGCGCGGCAAGGGCGGCGGCGATGGCGGCGACGCCCCGCGCTGAACGACTGGAACCCATGCAACAGCAGCCCCTCGACACCACCACCTCCGAGACCGAGCAGGCACCGGCCGAGACCCTGCTTCAGGTCCCCGGCTCCACCAAGGACGAGCAAGAACGACTGCGCGAACGATGCGCCGCGCTTGGCATCGAATGGCACGACAAGGCACCCGAAGCCGACACGGCCGTGGTCGGGCTGCTGCTGCCCGATGTCGCCGTGCGGCTCCGCGTGGTCCCGCTGCGCGAGCGCAGCGGTCGACTCGTCCTGGCGATGGTGGATCCCTTCGACATCGGTGCTGCGGACGAAGTGAGCACCATCGTCGAGCGGCGCGTGCAGCGCGTGGGCGTCGAGGCTGCAGCGTTCGCCGAGCTGATCCGCAAGTGCTACGGCACCACGGCCGCACGCATGGCCGAGAGCCTCGGCGGCTCGAGCGAGGACGCGTCCAGCGAGAGCGAGCACAATCTCGACGCGATCGAGGCCGACGATGTGCACCGCATGGCCGAGGCGCCGACGCTGGTGAACCTCGTGAACCTGCTGATCCTCGAGGCCATCCAGAGCCGCACGAGTGACATCCACATCGAGCCCTTTGAGAGCGAGCTCAAGGTCAAGTACCGCATTGACGGCGTGCTCATGGAGCAGCCGCAGCCCCCCAAGCACCTGCAAGCCGCGATCGCGGGCCGTGTCAAGATCATGGGGCACATGAACATCGCCGAGCGCTATGTGCCGCAGGATGGGCACATCGCGCTGAAGTTCGAAGGTCGCAAGGTCGACATCCGCGTGTCAACCGTGCCCACGATCTATGGCGAGAGCATCGTCATGCGCATCCTGGACAAGAGCAACCTGCGGCTCGACCTGCAGACGCTCGGCATGTCCGAGTCGCACCGCATGACGATGGACCGGCTGATCGAGAAGCCCCACGGCCTCGTGCTCGTGACCGGTCCGACCGGAAGCGGCAAGACGACCACGCTCTATGCGGCCCTGAGCAAGCTGTACGACCCGCGCAAGAAGATCATCACGATCGAGGATCCCGTCGAGTACGAGCTCACGGGCATCAACCAGATCCCCGTGAATCCCAAGCGCGGTCTGTCGTTCGCCACGGGGCTCCGCGCGATCCTGCGACAGGACCCCGACGTGATCTTCGTCGGCGAAGTCCGCGACGGCGAGACCGCCGACATCGTGATCCGCAGCGCACTCACCGGGCACCTGGTCTTCAGCACGCTCCACACCAACGACTCGGTCAGCAGTTTCGGACGACTCGGCGACATGGGAGCCGAGCCCTACCTGATCGCGAGCGTGGCCGAAGGCGTGTTGGCGCAGCGGCTTGGTCGGCGCATCTGCAGAGCGTGCCGCGTGCAGGCCCCGCTGGGAGAGGACCTTCGATCCCGACTGGCGCCCGATGAACGATCGCAATTCGGCCCCAACGCGTGGGCGGGCCTGGGCTGCGACGAATGCCGTGGGTCGGGCTTCCGCGGCCGACTCGGCTTCTACGAACTGATCAAGGTCCACCCCGCGCTGCGCCAGGCCGTGGCCGAGGGCGAGCCGGTGCATGTGCTCAAGTCGCTGCTCGGCGATGACTTCATCACGATGCGCAAGGACGGTGTACGCAAGGCGATCGACGGCGACACGACGGTGAGCGAAGTGCTCCGTGCGACGCAGGACCTCGACGACGCGCCCACCAAGACATGATCCATGCCGAGCTTCCGCTACCAGACCATGGGCCCTGACGGCACGATGAGCATCGGCTCCGTGTCGGCGTCAGATCGCGGCAGCGCAGTGCGCATGCTCGGCGAGCGTGGCATCCTGCCGCTGTCGCTCGAGGCCGAGGGTGTCGAGGCTGTGAGGAGCCGCGCGTCGCGTCTCTCGGGTCCGGTGCAGACCGCGGCCGTGCGTGGCCGCCCAACGATCAACCGCGCGGAACTCGCCAACCTGGTGCGGGAGCTCGCCACGGCGCTCGAAGCCGGCCTGCCGCTCATGCAGGCGCTGAAGACCACGCGTCGCCAGGCGGCGGGCAAGGCGCTGCCGGTGATCCTCGATCACCTGATTGAAGGGGTCGAGGCCGGGCAGCCGCTCTTCCAGGCCGCGAAGGATTACGGCCCGCCGTTCGATGAGATGACGGTCGGCATGCTCCGCGCAGCCGATGCCACCGGCCGCATGAGCGAGATCATGCACCAGCTCGCCGACCTGCTCGACCGCAGTGTCGAGCTGCGCCGCGAGGTGATCGGTGCGACGATCTATCCAATGATCCTGGCCGGCGTCATGGCGGCGAGCATCATCACGATGGTGACCTTCGTGCTGCCGAAGCTGCTGGCGCCGATCGCCAGCGGGACCAAGATCGCGATCCCCTGGCCGACGCAGGTCCTGATGAGCCTGGCTTCCTTCGTGGGGGCCTGGTGGTGGGTCATGCTGCTGGGGGCCACCATCGGCTGGTTCGCCCTGCGCGGATGGCTCCGGGTGCCCTCCAACCGCATGATCGTCGATGCCGCCCTGCTCAAGGTCCCCGTGCTCGGCACGCTGCTGCGCGATGTGGCCGTGGCGCGTTTCACGCGCACGCTGGGCACGCTCGTGAGTGCGGGCATCCCGATCCTCACGGCCCTGCGCACCGTGCGCGACACGCTGGGCAACTACGCCATGATGGCCGCCATCGATGATGTGAGCGACCGTGTGTCGACCGGCGCGTCGCTGGCCGATCCGATGGAGCGCAGCGGGTATTTTCCGCCGCTGCTCATCCAGATCGTCAACATCGGCGAGAAGTCCGGCAAGCTCGAGCCCATGCTGATGCATGCGGCTGGTGCGTTCGACCGGCAGGTCAACAACTCGCTCAAGCTCTTCACCAAGATCCTGCCCATCGCCCTGATCCTGGTCATGTCGGTCGTGGCCGGATTCGTGCTGTTGGGCATGCTGCTGCCGCTCCTGAACATGCAGACCGCCCTGGGCGCCTAGTGCCTCGCTCCAACCGCACCCCGACGAAAGGAACCATGACCATGCACCCCTCCCGCTCCAACCGCCGTCGCGCCCGCCGCGCGTTCAGCCTCATCGAGATCCTGATCGCAGTCACGATCCTCGCCATCATGGCCGCCGTGTTCGTGCCGCGCCTGGGCTTCCTCATCGGCACCTCCAAGCAGAAGCGCGCCTTCAGCGAGATGGCCACGCTGAACAACCAGATCGCCATCTACATGACCCAGAACGGCATGAGCTCGCTCGGCGACGACTTCGAGCTCGCCGAGCTGATCGAGGGTGATCCGCCGTTCATGCCTGCCAGCGCGCTCAAGGACCCGTGGAAGAACGACTATGTGCTCGATTTCGATGATGTGCCCCCCGGCATCGAGTTCGACATCCTCTGCTATGGCGCGGATGGCCAGCCCGGTGGCGAGGGCGAGGACGCCGACATCCGCCTGAGCGAACCTCCCGTCAAGTGATCACCTGATGCTCCACCGCGCGTTCACGATCATCGAGATCCTCGTGGCGACCATCATCCTGGTGGTGCTCGCGGCGGCGGTCGTGCCACGCATGGCCGGCCTGGGCTGGTTCAGCCACGACTCGGCGATGTCGCAGATGGAGCAGGTGCTGGCGATGTTCGCCTACCGCGAGTCGTCGGGTACGCAGCAGGTGGCGCTCATGCGCGATGGCGAGACCGGCGACATCGCCGTGGTCGTGATGAAGCGCCCGCCCGGCCTTGAGGCCGAGGCGCAGTGGGAGTACGACACGATGGTCAAGCCGTTCCGGGTGCCGAGCGAGATGGAACTGGTGGCGATCACGGCCGATGGCCAGGAACTCGACCCCCGGAACTGGATCATCGCAAGCATCCCGTCGGGTGGCCGGCCCGACATCGTGATGACCTGGGTCGGACCTTCGGGCGAGACCGAACTGCGCCTGCCCTCGACCCAGTTGATCCCCCGACGCGCGGACAACGGCGTGTCGCTGGTGGCCGAGCGCGAGGGCGTCGACCTCGACTCAAGCGGACTGACCCAGGAGGACTGGTAATGCGCCGCGGCTTCGCCCTCGTCGAAGTGGTGATCGCCGGCGTGATCCTGGCGGTCGGGCTTGCCGGCATCATCAATGTGTCGATGCGCGCCATGGACATGCAGCGTCGCGGCGAAGCCGAGGTCATCGCCTCGTCGCTGCTCGATGGACTGCTTTCGCAGGTGCTCGTCGACGGCGTGATCGACTTCCCCAAGCTCAACGCCACCTCAGGCCGCTTCGACGCGCCCTTCGAGGATTGGGAGTTCGAGATCCTGATCGATCCCGAGGGCCTTGGCGACCCGTACACGGTGACGGCCATGGTGCGCGATGCGCGCGGCCAGTCGTACACCGTCGAGACGCGCATCGCACCGCGTCTGGGTGAGGACCCGAATCCCGACCGCAGGCCGCCGGAACCCTTTGATCGACAGAGCGCCTATGGCAAGGACGAGGAGGCCGCCGTTGCGCCGTGACCTTCGAGCCTTCACCCTCGCTGAGTTGCTGATCGCCGCCACGATCGCGGTGGTGATCGCAGCCGTGATCACCACGAGCCTTGGCCAGTTCGGACGCGCGAGAGAGGTCTGCAAACTCCGTATGGACGCTCATGTCCGCGCCCTCGGCGCCATGGAGACGGTGCGCAAGGAACTCCAGTCGATGCTGCGCAGCGATGACCTCTTCCACTGCCGCGTCCTGATCGTGGACGACCACACCGCAACCGTCGCTGACGCGCCGGGGCTCGAGGTCGATCGCGATGAGCTGCTGGTCTACAACACGCGCCTGCGCACGGTCCGCGAGACGGAGTACAACGGTGACGGCCAGGAATTCGAGACGCACCTTCGCATCGAGGACGACGATCTTGGCTCAGCGCTCTGGATGCGTGTCGACAGCCAGCCTGACCAGTACGAGCGCGGTGGCGGCAGCACGGTGCCACTGATGGATGGCGTGGTGAGCCTGCGCTTCGAGGCATACGACGGCAGCGCGTGGCGCGATGACTGGGACAGCGACCTTGACGGGCTCCCGTGGGCGCTGCGTGTGACCGTGAGCGCACTGGGCAACGAACCCGGCACCGAGATCGACCCGCTCGTTCGTGACCTCGTCACGCTGCAGACCGTGGTGCCCATCGATCGAGCGACGCCTCCCTTGGTGCAGATCGCCGCCTACGAACAGCAACTGGCCGCTGAAGCGGCAGCGGCAGAAGCCGCCGCCGCAAGCGACGCTGCGGCCGCCGGCGACGCTGCGGCCGGTCTTGGCGTGGATGGCGTCGGCAACATGGGCGTGCAGATCCCCGACGGAGTGACGATTCCGGGCGACAGTCGCGGAGGCCGCGGCATGGGGCGTGGACGCGGCGGGTTCGGCCAGGGTGCCGGCCAAGGCGGCGTTCGCGGACAAGGTGGTGGCCGCGGCGGCCAGGGCGGCGGAGGCCGCGGCCTGGGTAGCGGTCCGGCCTCAGGGGGAGGCGCACGATGAAGCACCCCCGCGCGATGGTGCTGCCGATCGTGATCTGGTGCGTGGCCGTGGCGGCGCTCATCACCTCGGCGACGCAACTGGGCTGCTACCGCCAGGCCGTGATGGGCCGCGAGGCCATGTCGAAGGTGCAAGCCAGGTGGGCCGCGCGAGCGGGCGTCGAGACCATGATCGCCATCATGGAGTACTACAGCGAGAACCCTGAACCGGACAGCGCATTCGCGATGGTGAACGACCTCGAGGACAACGCCGTCGACGAGCTCTCCACCGGCTCCTTTGAGATCTACCACGAGATCGACGGCGCGATCTACCCGGGTCCGTTCGACGAGCACTCGCGGATGAACATCAACGCGGTGAGCCGTGCGCAGCTCTACACCATGGATGATGTGGGTCTCCTGGCCGATGCGATCGTCGACTGGCGAGACACCAACGACGATGAGGAGATGTCGGGGGCGGAGTCACGCTCGTACCTCGGTCGCTTGAACATCAATTACGAGCCGCGCAACGCGAACTTCCGCTCGATCCCCGAGCTCGAGATGGTCCTCGGCGTGTGGCCGAAGGAGGTCCGCGGCGAGGACTGGAACCTCAACAACCGGCTCGATCCCAACGAGAACGACGGCGACGCGAGCTTCCCCGACGACAACGCAGATGGCGTGCTCGACGACGGCCTTGTCGGCATGTTCACGGCCCGGACCCGCCCGTTCCCGCGCACGCTCGGCGGCGAGGATCGGCTCGACCTGAAGACCGCGACGGCCCAGGACATCGTCGAGCGTACGGGGCTGTCGCAGCAGCAGGCGACCCAACTGGTCGAGTCGGCCAAGCAGTCCAACTTCTATGTCGAGCAGCTCATCAGCACGCCTCTGGGCCAGCAGGCGCAGCAGGCGCCGACCACGAGTTCTCGCGGCCGAAGCGGTCGCTCGAGCGCGGGCCGGGCGCAGGCCCCGTCGGCACAGCAATCAGCCACGCTCAAGCCTGAGCAGCTTGATGTCGTGCTGCGCGAGTGCGTGACCCAGGCACCCAAGCCGGGCGACCTGGGCCGAGTGAACATCAACACCGTCTCCAAGCGCGTGCTCGAGCAGGTGTACGGGCTCGAGCCGAAGGTCGCTCAGCGCATCATCGACCGGCGCGATACATCGACCGGCATCACGACCCTCGGGGAGCTCTCCCGGATCGACGGGCTGAGCCCGCAGGATGCTGCCCAGATGGCCCGCACCATGGACACCCAGAGTTCCGTGTACACCATCACCAGCCGGGGGCGCGCCCCGGGAACCGATACGGAAGTTGAAATGATCGTCGTCGTTGATCGTTCCACCCTGCCCGTGACGATCTTGGAGTACCTGGAACCGTGAAGAAGAACGCCACCAAGCCAGCCCTCGCCGCCGATCTTGCCGCGGTGCTTCGTCCGGAGGGCGAGCGCTGGAAGGCGCTGCTTGTTCGATTCGGCCCCCTGGGCGTGCAGTTCGAGCAGGCTGGGGAGTTCGGCCCGGACTGTGGCGACGGCAGTGCCGTCGAGGATCTGGCTCCGTGGCTGCACGAACTGATGCCCGAGCGCGTGGTCGTGGTCGTTCCCGGCAGCGATGTCATCCTGCGGTCGATTCCCCTCCCCCGCGCGACGCCCGCCCAGCAGCAGCAGGCTCTGGCCCTGCAAGCCGAGGGCGCTCTGTCGCCCGACGCGCCCCGGTGCCGATCGGCGTGCGTCATCGTGCCTGATGGCTCGACCGGTGCCGAGGAGCGTCTGGGCATCGTGCTCGAATGGAAGCCCAGCGGTGCCGCCCATCTGCCGCCCGGCCTCAAGGCCGGCGACGGGCGTCGTACGACGCATGGACCCGTTGCGCCGCGGGTGACCTTCACTGCACCGGTGGCGGGTCTCTTGGGCCTGATGTCAGCCGATGGCGTGGGACGCGCCGCCCGCATGTGCATCGACGTGCAAGCCTCCACGGGATCCGTGGCGGTCGTGGCCTCGCGCGAGGGCCATCTTGTGGTGCGCACGCTCATCGAACGAAGCGACGATGCCTCGGAGTTCGCCGGCGCCATCAGCGAGGCGGTCAACGACACGGCGATGCTCGGACACTGGTCCGAGGAGGACCTGATTGCAGCACGCCGCTCGATGCCGACCGCGTTCACCAAGGGATTCGTCGGACTTGCTGGCGCTGATGCGTTGGGCTCTGCACTGGCCGGCGCACCGGATGATGCCGGGTGGCGTGCGCAGTTCGGTGACTTGGCCGGCGTAGCGCTGGCCCTGCGCAGTCCGCTCGCGCCGCTCATGGGACTGCTGCCCATCGAACCGCGCCGATCCCAAGGGCTCATCATCGACTCGCTGATGCGCATGGACAACCCGACCTTCACCAAGCGTGCGCTCATCGCCGCCAGCCTCGCGGTGGTCCTCGGGCCGATGGCCGTGGCCGGGCTTCGTCTGGCGTGGCTGAAGTTCAGGCTCTCCGATGCAGCGGCCTTCGAGGCATCGATGGTGTCGAGCGAGCGGCGGATCGCGCTCTACGGCCAGGTCGACAAGCTCGGCTGGCCGATGAGCAAGTTGCTCAGCGACATCGCGTGCACCACGCCCGATGGCATCGAACTCGAGTCGATCAACATCGACCATGGCTCGAATGTCCAGTTGCGCGGCCTGGCGCGCGGCCTGGGCGATCTGTCGAGCGTGGATGCCATCGTGATGATGGAGGAACGCATGCGTTCCTCGAGGGTCTTCGCGCGGATCGTGAAGAGCTGGGAGGAACCCAAGGGTGGCAGCACGGAGTTCTCGATCACCGCACAAGTCGCCGATCCGATGCTGATCGTGCGCTACGCGGAGTCGCAGGATTACGGCAAGAAGACCCTCGCCGAGCAGCGCTGGGGACCCATCGACAGCGACGGATTCCTCATCGAGGCCGGCTCCACGCCGACCACCCCATCCGTCCCCGCGACGACCACACCAGTGGCCATGGGCGATTCCCCGCTCATGCCGGTCGTGCCCGGCACGGTGGCCGGAGGGGATTCGGGTTCGGGCCAGGCGGCCATCGCCACAGCCACCGAGGCAGCTGGTGGATCGACGGGACGGGTGCCCGCTGGTGCGGCAGCCACAGCGGCAAGCGAAGCAGCCCGTGCTCCTGCGACGGTTGATGCGAACGCTGCAACGGACGGTGGCAACGAGGTCGCTGCGGCGAATGGCGAAGGCTCGACCGAAGCCGCTGGCGAGGCCCGCGAAGGCCGTGGCGGTCGTCGGGGTGGCCTGCCCGGTGCCAGCGGGCCGACCGAAGCCTCGCGTCGTGGACGACCCGCCGTCGGTGCAGCGCAGCCAGCCGAGCAACCCATTCCACCTGCGCTCACGCAGGACCAGGTCGATGCGATGAGCCGAGACGAAGCACGCGACATGCTCATCATGATTGCAGGGGTACGCCAGCGGGATGGACTCAACGAGGAAACCACCGCGCGCCTGAAGAAGGACTTCGACATGCTCAAGGCAAGGACACGGAAGCCATGAGCCTGCTCCAGGACGCCATCGCGCGCTTCCAAGCGCAGCGGCCGATCATGCGCGCCGGCATCTCGGTCGTTGCCGCGCTGGTCGTCTACACGTTCCTGGATGACTATCCGTGGGCGCTCGCGCGCTCCTGGTCCGCCGAGGCCGACCATGTGCAGAAGCTGCTGCACGAGGGCGCCCGGAACGAGGAAGACCTGCCCGGCAAGGTGCGCGACTCGATCGCGGTGTACGGACGGCTCGACCTGCCCGGCTCCGAGGCCGAGGGCGCGAATGCGCTGTCGATCGCGGTGAAGGATGCAGCGAAGAAGAACAAGGTCTCGAGTTACACCTTCCAGACCCGGACCGGTGGCAAGCTCCCCAAGGCGGCCTCCGACGCGGCGGGCATTGCCTCGCGCGTCGAGCGTTTGATCGGCGAGGTGAACTTCGTCGCGAGCCCACAGGACACCTTCGGGTTCATCCAATCGCTCGAGTCATCGCCCGCCGTCGACGCCCTCGGCAGCGTACGCATGGACTGGGACGACAAGGCGAAGAAGCTGAGCGTTCGGCTGATGGCCGAGGCTTGGGTCACCGCAGGGAAGGCGAGGACGCCATGATCGACCTGCGCCACGCCATTCCCACCGACCTCCTGCGATCGCCGCGCGTGATCGCGAGTGCCGTCGCCGTGACGGTGCTTGCCATCGTCGTCGTGACGGGCATCAGTGACCTTGGCGGTTCGCTGCTGGCTCCGAGCGTGGATCCCGAGCGGGCCGATCGGGTGAGCCCGGAGTTCACGCGTCATGAACAGATGGCACTGATCCATCGCAAGCGCTTCGAGGGACGCAGTCTGTTCACCACACCACTCAAGCCGCCGAACAGGCCCAAGCCGGCACCCGTGGTCCAAGCCGAACCACCCAAGCCAGTGACACCCCCAAAGCCAGCTGGACCACCGGCGACCTACGGCGGGCCACGCCCGACGGGCGTGGTCGCCGACCTCCTGGTGCTTGCCGGCGGCCGCACGGTCAAGGTCGGCGAGTCAGGAGACGGCGTGACGGTCGTGGCCATCCTTCCGCCGGATCAAGTCCGCCTCAAGTGGTCAGGCGGCGAGTACACGGTCTTGCTCCGCGAGAAGTTCGATACGAGCGTGCTCTCGTCGGGCTCAAGCAGTTCGATAGGTCGCACGAATCCTCCGGGCATCACGCCGGTAGCCGCCGATCCAAGTACCAACCCGGCCACGACACCTGCATCGGTGCCCGCGCCCGTCACGCCCGAAGCCCCCGCTTCCGGCGCGCTGCCTGCATCGAGTGATCTCCCACCCGCCGTGCCTCCAGCGCTGGAATCCTCGGCGATCGAGGCCATGGACCGGGAGCAGGCTGCGAAGGCCCTTGAAGAGGTGAGCCGCGCGCTGCGCGGCAGCACCAGCGACCAAGCTGTGAGAGAGCGGCTGGAGCGCGAACGCCAATTGCTCATCGATCGAGTCAACAAGCACGACTGAACCACCGAACGACCAATGACCAGACCTGGAACTCCCGTGAACCGATCGAACGCCACCATGCTCACCACGCTGCTTGCCACGGCGGCCACCCTGACGCTGCTGCCCACGGCAACCACCACCTTGGCCCAGGGCGGCCGCCAGATCCCGCCCACGCCGCAGCCCGCACCACCAACTGCGCCGACCACGCGCCCCGCCGATCCCTCGCGTGAACCCGCGCAGGAACCAACGAACGAGCCCGATGAACCGTCGGAACCAGCTCAGGAACCAGCTCAGGAACCAGCTCAGGAACCAGCTCAGGAACCAACCGGCGAACCCGGCATGGAGCCTGAGCCCGCCATGGACGATCCGGCGGCGCAAGAACCCGCAACCGATGCTCCCGCGGCGAACGATGACGACTCGACCTCCACGCAAGCCAGCGACGGCAGCATGGATCCGATGGATGCCCCGCTGCGCATCTTCCGCTCGGATCGCCGTGCGGACCCGCGCACGGACATGGTGCTCGTGAACTGCTCCGATGTGCAGCTCATGCAGCTCCTGCCGTTCATCGTCGAGACGACGGGCAAGACCGTCATCCCGAAGCTGGCGAGCGTCAAGCAGCAGACCATCACGATCATGAGCGACCGCAAGGTCACCCGGGCGGAAGCACTCGAGATGATCTTCCAGGCGCTGCGACTCAACGGTGTCGCCGTGGTCGAGACCGAGGACCTCATCATGATCGATGCGCTCGGTGACGAGAACATCCGCTCCTTGCAGCCGGGCCTGATCCTCGGACCGGACAAGGATGTGACGACCATGGCCGACAGCGGCCAGGTCCTGACGAAGGTGTTCCGCATCCAAAACACGAAGGCCCAGAGCGTGTTCGATCGGATCCAGGGCGGCTTGCCGACCTACGCCAAGGCCGACTTCGACAACAACTCGAACCAGATCATCATCGAGGCCGACGTGGGCACCATCAAGCGGTGCGCCAAGCTCATTGTGCTGCTCGATGTGCCCACCTACCAGGATGTCGTGACGCAGACCTTCCGCTTGCAGTACGCCGATGCCCAGACGATCGCCACGGCGATCACCGACATCTTCAGCAACACGCGCCCCACCGGCGGCGGCGCCCGCGCTGGGGCCGCCCAACGCGCGCCGGGCCGCGGCGGCGCGCCAGCCCAGGGCAATGCGGGCATCGAGCAGATCGCCGGCACCACCGACAATCTGCTGCTGACGGTGCTTCCTGCCACGAACTCCATCACGATCCGTGCCGAGCCCGACATCGTGGCATCGATCGGTGATCTGATTTCCGAGGTGTGGGATGTGAACCCGCAGGCGGGTGGCAGCCTGTTCCGCGTCTACGACCTGGCCTATACCGATCCACTCAAGATGGAGGCGTTGCTCGAGTCCCTGCTCGAGAATGGCGGCAGCAGCGCGAGCGGCGGGCGGACCGGCGGCGCGCAGGTGCGCCTTGGTGGCGGTGCCGGCGGTGGCGACAGTGGCGCCACGGTTGCCGTCAGCAACATCTTCAAGATCGATGCGTACCCGGACTCGAACCGGCTGGTCATCATCAGCAAGACACCCGACAACTTCATCTGGCTTGACCAGATGGTGAAGCTGCTCGACCAACCGCTCAAGGTCGGCATCCCGACCAACGTTCCCCTGAAGTACGCCAACTCGGTCAAGATGGCCGAGATCCTGAACGCCTTGCTGGCGCAGGCCGGCTCGGGTGCGGAAATCACGCGTGAGGACACCGGCCTGAGCGGCATCAACTTCGAGAGCGCAGGCGGCGGAACCAGTGAAACCAGCGGTGCAACCAGCGGCGCGACCGGAAATCAGAACACGGTGCAGTTCCCCTGGCAGTCGGGCCGTGGCGCCGGCGGCGAGGACCAGGCCGAAGTGAGCGCGCTCGTGGGCAAGAGCCGCGTCGTGCCCAACGAAGTGCAGAACTCCCTGCTGGTGCTGGCGCCGCCGGAGATCCAAGAGGCGCTCATTGGCATCATCAACGACCTGGACAAGCCCGGCCGACAGGTGATGATCTCGTCGGTGCTGGCGGAAGTCGAGATCGGCGATGACTTCGCGATGGGCATCAAGTTCGGTCCCGCCGGTCAGGTCGCCCCGCGCAACCCCAACAACGCCGTCAGCATCGGCACCGAAGTGGCGGGTGTGCGCGACACGGACTTCCCCGCCGAGTTCAACGAGTTCACGTTCGACTTCGGCGTCGACGCGACCGTGGTGCTCCAGTCGCTCGCGCAGGACACGGCCGTGCGGATCCTGCAGCAACCGCGCGTCGTCACGACCGACAACAAGGAAGCCAAGTTCTTCAGCGGCCAGGACGTGCCCTTCCAGTCGGGCACGACCAGCGATGCCGCCGGTACCACGGCGAGCTTCGAGCAGATCGCCGTCGGCATCGGCCTGAATGTGCGGCCGCGCGTGACCAACGAGATGAATGTGGCGATGGAGATCGAGGTGCTCCTCTCCAATGTGAACATCGCGGCTGCCGGCGTGGGCGACAACCCCACGATCGACCGTCGCCAGACCAACACGGCGGTCACGGTCAAGAACGGCCAGACGATCGTGCTCAGCGGCATCCGCATCGAGTCGGAGTCGAAGGACAACACGGGCTTCCCCATCCTCAAGGACATCCCGGGCCTGGGCTTCATCTTCGGCAACGTGGACAACTCGAAGGCGCAGCGTGAGCTGCTGATCTTCGTCACGCCAATCGTCATCGAGAACCCCGACGACTTCAACATGAACTACAACATGAAGGAACTTGAGCGGCTCAAGGAGCTTGAGAAGCCGCTGCCGAGCAACCCCAAGAAGCTGCTTGAGGACCCAACGGCCAAGCGCCTGCCGAGCGGCGAACTGATGATCCCGGATGCGCCCAAGCCGCCCACGACGCCCTGACGCAAGGCTGCCGACCTCAATGCGCCCTTCCCACATGCGGGAGGTGGGCGACGCGACAAGGGGCTTGGCGGTCACGGGAGTCCGGGCGCGAGCGTTCGTGGCGATCGGTGTCGTAACGATCGCCGTGCTGTGGATGACGGGCTGCTCGAGCGTGCCGACCGACGCGAGCGTGCGTCCGTCAGCCGAGCAGGATCCGAAGCTCGCCTCGGTCGAATTCAGATTGGTCTCGCTGGGCGAGGTCGCCTGGGACGGCTTCACGATGCCCGTGGTCGCGCACGATGGCAGCGCCATCGCGGTGCAGCTTGACAGCGTGCCGGACTGGGCGACCAGGTTGGGCACCACGGATGCACCCAAGCGAAACGCCGGGATCGTCACCATCCATCCCATCGAACCAGATGGTCTCGGTGTGCCCCGCTCGATGGGGCCTGATCTCCTCCTGGGGCGTTCATGGATCGATGGTGATGGTGGAGGGGCCCTTGTTGAGGAGCCGCAGCCCGGCGGTGCACGACGGCTCGGCGTACTGTCGCTGGCCGACGGCACGGTGCAGTGGTTGCTTGAGGATGGCGCCACCAATGCCGGAGCGTGGATCGCATGCCGAAACGACCGGATCCTGATGACCTGGTGCAGGCGAGCGCACGGTTCGCGCGCGTGGAGCGTGGAGCAAGCGGCGTTCGAGCGTACGCGCGGCGCGTGGGTTCCCTGTGCCGATGGTGCGGGTCCGGCGATCGCACCGGTGGAGGGCGTGGAGTGGAGCGGGCCATGCCTCGTCGACGGCGTGCTCACGGTGATCCAAGTGCGTGATGGCGTGCTCCGAGCCATGGCATTCGACGCTTCACCCGCCCGCAGCGAGCCCGCACCCCTGCAGGGTGCCGTGCTGTCGATGCGAGGAACCCGCGAGATGGCGTGGCAATGCGTGAGCGCACTCGGCCCCACATGCACGACGGGCTCGACCGTGCTGCTGTACCACCCGAGGTTCAGCCGCTTGGCGGCATGGAGCCCTTGGAGTGAGGCAGCGCCGACCCTCCTGCCGGAGGGCACCACCGGCATGCTGGGCTGTGGACGCCACTGCCTCTGGTCCTCAGGTGACCGGGTCTGGGCGTGCTTGGGCCCGGCACCCGACCCGGCGCGGCGGGTACTCGTCGCCGAGGGCACATGGATCCTGCTTGGGGCACACGGCGAGTCGGCGCTGCTCGCACGGCCTCGCGGCCGCTCGCTCCGGATCTACCGCATGACCTTCGCTCCCCCGGGGAGCAACTGAGGGGCGACCTGCGCGGGATCCAGCCCGCTGGCTGAAGAACCCACCAAACGAACAAGGGCCGGCGCTTGGCCGGCCCTTCGGGTCCGTGGCTGGGTTCACTGAGGCTCAGGGCTCCTCATCAGAGTCGTCTTCCTCGGCCTCCTCATCCGCGTCGTCTTCGTCGTCGTCTTCGTCGTCGTCGTCTTCGAAGTCGTCGTCGTCGTCATCATCGTCGTCGTCGTCATCATCGTCGTCGTCGTCATCGTCGTCATCGTCGTCATCGTCGTCATCGTCGTCATCGTCGTCATCATCGTCATCATCGTCATCATCGTCGTCATCATCGTCGTCATCATCATCGTCATCGTCGTCGTCTTCCCCATCGTCTTCGTCTTTCCCATCGTCTTCGTCTTCCCCATCCACTTCGCCTCCGAAGAAGTCATCATCATCCTCGGTGTCGGGGTCCTCCTCCTCACCCTTGGAATCGCCGTCCTTCTGCTCGTCCTCATCGAGTCCATCCTCGTCGGCGAATTCCTCCTCGCCGAAATCGTCGTCGTCATCGATCTCCTCGAAAGCGTCAGCATCCTCCTCGTCGTAACCGATGGCTTCCTGTGAGGGGGCGATGAGGCTGGCGAATGTCCGGCCGCTGGCCGCGATGGATGGCATGGGTCCTCCGATGGGCGGGACTATCGTGGGATCGGCATGGTCTGTCAACTCGGCCCAACCGGGATGGCGATGCACTGGTCCTCGCCGAACTGCAGGATCCATCCATCGAGCAGCATGGCTCGCTGCCAGCCAACCGGAACCATGAGCCGTGCGACGCTGCATACCTGACGCAGCCCCTGTGCGGCATCGAGCAGCATGAAGGTCGAACCGCCTTGGATTGCCGGCAATTCTGGCATCTCGAGCACCTGCACGATCACGCCACCCTCACAGGCGATGGCCATCAGCGGCGTGGCGGATGGTGCCACCTGCGCACTGCCGGTGATGCGTCCGCTCGCCTGGGCGAGGGCCACGCGATCACCCTTGGCGAAGAGCAGCCCATCATCGAGTTCGAGCAACGGGCTCCAGCCTCCGGCGGTCCCCTCGTCCCAGTCGAGTGCAGCGCTCGATCCATCATCCAGGTCGAGTCGAAACGAACCATCGGTCGGCTGGCCAAGGAACATGGCTTCGTGCAGGACGACCGCGGGCATCCGGCGCGTGGCGCCCGGCGGACTCATGCGCTCCCACAGGATGCGCGGTCCCGCCTCGGTGTCCTCGACGAGCGCGCTGGAGAGTCCCCGCGTGACCACGAAGCCACACAGCGTGGACTCGACTGCTTCGACCGAAGCGAGGCCCTCCAGATAGACCTGGCCGCGCTCCTGACCGGACGCCGAGGAGACGAGCGTGAGCGCGGGATCGGAACTCAGCGAGGTGCCAACGAGCGCCACACCACCCATCGCCGCCTTCGCGCGCTCGACGATCGGCAGTGAGCGTCCGCTGGTCCAGCGCACGCGACCATCGGCATCGATCCGTACGCAGCTGCCATCGCCGCGGACGGCGACGGTTCCATCACCGAGCGGGAGCGCAGCGAACTGACCGCGCCGAGAGAGCACATTCTCGTCGTCGCGCCAGCCCGCGATCGGCTGCACGGGCCCAAGAAGCTGGCCGAGATCCTCGATCGACCACATCACCGCACCGGTTGCGGGATCCAGCCCACGGAGCCGGCCCGGAAGGGTCAGGGTGCGCTCGAGCACCATCATGTTCGGCAGCACGCGCACGATGCTTGGCGAGGGGTCTTCGATCTCGATGGCCCACTCGGGCGCGAGCGTGGATCCCTTGATCCCCACGAGCTGCTGGTTCACGACCAGGACGCCATGGTCCGGCGTGGACTGCTGCCGCGCGAAGGCATCGAGCGTCGGCAGGCTCGCGGAGAACTGGATCGCCCGTTGCCCCTTGCGCGGCGTAGGGCCCGCACGGGCCAGGCGCGGCGTGACCACCCAGGGGTGGGCGGCGGACAGCGCCGTGAAGGCCGCGGCCGACGGAGCCACCCGCTGCAGACGACGAAGCGTCTTCACGGCGAGAAGGTCGCCGACACCAGCATCGATCACGCGCGTGATGACTCGATCAAGCAGCGGCGCATCGACAGGCAGTCCGGCATCGGTACGCTCAAGCGCGATGAGTGCCGCACGCTGGGCACAGCGGTTCGCGTCGTCGAGGCGGCCGTCCGCCCGGGCGCGATCGCTCGATTCGACCAGGATCCGGATCGAGGCCACCGTGCCGCGCCAGGCGCGCGAGATGGCTTCTGCTGAAGCACTTGCTCGTTGGCGCACCGCTTCGTCGGCAGCCTGCTCGATGGAGTTGCTCGAGGCCGCGCGGGCACGCACGACCAAGCGCTGCATGGCCATCGAGAGCACCTGGCTCGTGCGTACACGCGCGCCACCATGCTCGACGAGCGGATCGCCGTCGAGGGGAGGCACGGCATCGGCGATCGTCCGGGCGGCATCGGCCCACTCCGATCGTGAGGCGTGTCGATCTGCGAGTGCCAAGGCCACCCGCAGCGACTGCGATGGCAGCAAAGCCGACTGACGAAGCACTTCGATGGCATCGGTGCCCGTGGAGCCGCTTCGGACGAGCGCAAGCAGCACTTCGACGACCCGCGCACGCGCGGCGGCGTCGTGGTCATCGGATGCCCCTGCCGCAAGCCGTGCCAGCGCACGACGGGCCATGTCAAGTGCTCGGGCGGTGTCACCTTGTGCCAACGCCGACTCTGCGAGAGCGATGTCGGCATCACTGGCCGTGCCACGGTCCACCAGGGCCATGAGGTCCGCCACGATTCGCTCACCGCGTCCCCAGACCTCCAGATTCATCTCGGACGCGACCGCCACACGGTCGTCACCCACGCCGATCAAGCCGCCGCGCCGGACGGGCATCGAGCCGATCGCCGCACCGGAAGCCAGATCGTGCACATCGACTCGCGTGGCCCGCGGCAGGACGATGACGGCTTGACGACCCGATCGTGCCAGGACCGCACGACCGACCAAGGGCTCCGTATCGAGCGCAGGAAGTTGCCATCGCCGTGCCACGGGATCGGCTGTGGATACGGCCGAGAGCGCGCCGCTCGAGGCCACGCCGACGATGGTTCCCGATGTACCCACGAGGTACTGCGCAGCACCCAGCGGCTCTCCCTGCCCAAGTGCCTGGGCCGTGACCACTGCCCCATCCGCAAGCGAGCGCCGCATGACCATGCGCGCATCTGCGTGCAGGAACCAGGCCGTGTCGCCATCAAGCACCGGTGCCAGAGCTTCCCACGCCTCATGCAAGGGCTGCTGTCGCGTCCGTGCGAGTTCATCGCGTGCGATCCAACGCACCGCACCAGTTGGTGCCTCGACGCATGCTGCGGTCCCGACCATCGTGCCCACGAGCACGAAGCCACCATGCGCGACCGCCGCCATGCCTCCACGGATCGTCGTCACATTGCCGAACTCAGGAAGCAGTCCAATCGCCGCTCCGAGCGGAACAGCCCATCGCGTGGTGCCATCCTCGGCATCGAGCCCGACGAGCCAGCAGGCGAGTTCAAGACGGCCGTTCTGCCGCAGGCACGGCACAGCAAGGACATCGCCGACCGGCGCGAGCGAACCTGCGACGCGCAGTTCGCCGGGCAAGAAGCCATCCGGCTCCTCCAGCGAACGCTGCCAGAGCACACGGCCGTCACTGCGGCGCACGGCCACAACGCGCGAGGCCACCGCTCCGCCGGGCTCGCTGATCGAGACAGCCGCATGGACCCGCTCTGCGTCGACCGAGCAGGGCATGAGCATCGTGTCGCTTCCCCTGAGTGCTTGGTCGATCGCAATCATCGCCTGCCAACGCAGGGAGCGGGTGAAGAGATCGAAACAGGACACCGTCCGGCCATCGGCGAGGATGACCTCGCCACGGTCGATGATCGGCACCATGGTGTTCAGCCGACTGCGTGCACCACGGGCCGTGTCGTCGCGACCCATCATCTCGTCCACCTGCACCATGCCACGATTGCGGATCGATGCCGCTGACCAGGACAGCGGCACCGACCAGGCTTCCGTCCATGGCATCATCGGGACCTGAGCGTCGACATCCGGGGCGACATCGCCGAGCACTGCCCGCTGTGCGCGCTGGGTCGGTTCACCCATGGCACGAATCTGCTCGACGAGCGACGGCGCGACGCCCGGCACGGCAGCGAGTTCCGTACCGGAAGCCCTCCATGCCGCTCGGTCTCCCGCCGCCCATGCCGCCAAGGCCTCGAGCGCCAGGCGCGGTGCAGGGTCGAGTGCTGCTGAAGGATGCGTCTGAGCGCGCCGCAACCAGGCCGTGGCTTGGTCGACCCGAGCATCCTGCAGGGCGCGGCCTGCAAGCCGCAGCATCGCCTGGAGCCCCGCATCGGTTGCAGCAAAGCGCGTGGCGACTTCGACCAGCCGCCCCTGGGCCAGCCACTCCCGCGCCTGCGTGCTCACCTCGTTGCGGTAGCGCTCGAGCACGGTCGGGTGGGCCGCCAGCAGTGCCGCGACCTGATCGGCCACGCCTTGGTAGACGCCAGGCTGCTTGGTCTCCACGAGCCTGTCGGCGAGGTCGCGCAGGAGTTCTGCGGCCAGTCGAGCGCTCTCGCCGGGGTTGGTCGCGGCCTGTTCATCCGCACGAAGGATGAACTCGGCAGCCGTCGGCGAATTGGCCACTGTGGGCATGATCGCTGACTGTTGCGCATTCGCGCCAGGACCAGCCAAGGCAGCCAGGGCGCAGCACGCAGCAAGAATCAACGCGGGTCCACGCGGCATGGGGCGATGGTACGCCCCGTGCGACCGTCCGCCGCGTGTAGAGTCCCCCGCATGCGAGTGACCGTCCACCATGCCTTGGTCGTTCCCGCGCTCCTGGCAGCCTGCGGGACAGCACCCAGGGTCAAGGTCATCGAGGCTGTCCCGGTGGCCACGATTGGTGCGCAACAGGAGTGGGCGCTCGTCGTGCAGGTGCACAATCCGAATGCCACACAGCTTGTTCTGGACAACTGGGTGTTCAATGCCGATGGCCGCCGGATCGAGTGGGTCGCCACTCGGACCGTGCCACCACGCGAGACGGTCCAGGAGTCGCTGCCGGTCGTGCTGCCGGCGTCGGTCGGCGCGTGGACGGTGAGCGGCGAACTCTTCTATGTCGCGCCCGGCCGCCTGAACGACATTCTCTTCGACTCAGGCTTCAGTCGTCCCAGCGTGCCGTTCGCAGGGGAACCAGCGATCAAGGCCGCTGGCTCCGCCCCGACGCCGACTGCGGTTGACGGCACGATGCCCGACCTCAAGCCGCCTGTGCGCTGAACACTCGCTCGTATCGCGCGATCGCTCGCGCGCACTGAGCAGTCACTCACGGCATGACGCGATCGTCGCCGCCGTGGCGACGCATGAACTCGGCACGGGCATCGTCCATGAGCCGCTGATGGAGCCCGAGCATCGATGGGTCGTCGGCGTCCACCCCATCCGCCGACACCGGATCGAAGATGCCATCAGGCCGCATGAGCCACGCTTGCCTGCGTTCCTCAAGGCAATACGACAGGATCTTCCAGAGATGGCGGCGATGTGCGGGGAGTTCGATCGGCGTGGCCGCCTCGACGCGCGTATTGAGGTTGCGATACATCCAGTCCGCGCTGCCGATGAAGAAGTCGCCCTTGAGCGGATCCGCGTGTCCGCCACCGAAGAAGAAGATGCGGCTGTGCTCGAGGAAACGCCCGATGATCGAGCGCACGCGCATGTTGGGCGACAGGCCATCGACCCCCGGTCGCAGGCAGGAGAAGCCGCGCACGACGAGGTCGACCTGCACCCCGGCCCGACCTGCCGCATAGAGCGCATCCATGACGGCGCGGTCTTCAAGTTGGTTCATCTTCGCGATGATCCTGCCGGTGCCACCCTTGCCTTGGATCGCCACCTCGCGCTCGATCAGCTCAAGGAAGGATCGCTTCATGGTGGTGGGCGCGACAAGCAGCTTGTTGAACTGCGCCTGCAGCGAGCGGCCCGTCATGTAATTGAAGAGCCCGACCAGGTCCTCGGTGATCAATGGGTCGCAGGTCAGGATGCCAAGGTCCTCGTAGAGCCGCGCGGTCTTGCTGTTGTAGTTGCCGGTGCCGATGTGGCCGTAGCACCGGATCGACTGGCCTTCCTGGCGCACCACGAGGCTGGTCTTGGTGTGCGTCTTCAGACCGATCACGCCGTATGCCACATGCACGCCCGCCTGCTCGAGCTTCTTCGCCCACTCGATGTTTCGGGCCTCGTCGAAGCGGGCTCGAACCTCGACGAGCACGGCGACCTGCTTGCCCGCCTCGGCAGCACGGATCAAGCTGGCGATGAACGGACTGTCACCACTCGTCCGGTACAGGCTTTGCTTGATGCACAGGACCTTCGGATCGCACGAGGCCTGCTCGATGAATCGCTCGACGCTGTCGTTGAAGCTCACGTACGGATGGTGCAGCAGCAGGTCGCCCTGACGGATGCGGGCGAAGATGTCGGCTTCGTCATCCTCCAGTCCTGCCGGGGGCAGCGGTGACCACTTGCTGAACTTGTGCTGCGGAAGGTCAAGATCCGCCAAGGTGTTGAGCATGCCATAGTCGATCAGGCCATCGACCTCGTAGATGTCCTCTGGCCCGAGCTGCAGTTCTTCCATGAGGAAGCGCAGGATGCGTGGGCTGGCACCGGGCATGACTTCGAGCCGCACCACTTCCGCGAAGCGTCGCTTCTTGAGCTTCTGCTCCAACGCCTGGAGCAGGTCATCGGGGTCGGTCTGGTCAGTCTCGAGCTCGGCATCGCGCGTGACGCGGAAGGGCATGACCTGCAGGATCTCCATGCCCGGGAAGAGGTCATCGAGATTGTTCCGGATGATGTCGAGCACCGGCACATAGCGGCGGCCGGGCTCGAGCTCGTACAGGCGCGTCGGCACATCGGGCACCTTCACGCGTGCAAAGAGCGCTTCGTTCTCGCCTGGGCGGCGCAACACCAGGCCCATGGACACGCTCATGTTCGAGATGAACGGGAAGCGGTGGCCGGAATCGATCGCCAGCGGCGTCAGGATCGGGAAGACCGTGCGCCGAAACCATGCCTCGGCCTGGGCCCGCTCCCCGGCATCGAGCTCCTCCCACGACATCACGCGGATGCCCGATCCACGCAGTGCCGGCCGCACCATGTCCTGCCAGCACGCGCTCTGCTGGCGCGCCAGATCGTGCACCTTCTCGCGCACTTCATGGAGCAGGATCGCGGGCGTCAACGGTTCGTAGGCGGTCTGTGTCTGGCCGCTCTCGACTGCATGCCGGATCCCGCCCACGCGCTTCATGAAGAACTCATCGAGGTTGCTTGAGTAGATCGTCATGAATCGCACGCGCTCGAGCAGCGGCGTGCGGGCATCGAGCGCCATGTGCAGGACGCGGCGGTTGAACTCGAGCCACGCGAGGTCGCGGCAGAGGAATCGCTCGGGGCTCGTCAGGATCGGCGGGCCGGAGGGGAGTGGCTTCTTGCGGGTGGTGGGCATGTCAATCGTGCCTTGGGTGGTAGTGGGCGGCGCAGCCGGGCGCTTCGGTCAGGCGCACGCAGACGACGCGAACGCCGGTGGGAAGCCGTGCCGCGGTGGAGTCGGCGATGTGCCTGGCCACGAGCTCGGCCGTCGGGTTCACCCGATCGAAGGGCGGGGTCTGATTCAGGTTGCCGCTCTGGAAGGGCCGGATCACCTCGTCGACGGCCGCCTGCACCGCGTGGAAGTCGCAAAGCAGGCCGTCGTCGTCGAGTCGATCGGCCGTGACGACCAGTTCTAGGTTCCAGTCGTGGCCGTGGAGCGGTTCACGCTCGCCGCGCATCACGATCGCATGCGCTGCCGAGAACACCCGCTGGACGCTCAGTTCGAACATGGAAGCGTGCGAGTATAGCGATGGCTTGCTTGCTTTCCGTGTGGTTTCTGGAGTGCGCACCACACCGTCGTCGTGCCGCGTTCGCTAGAGTCCGTGGTCATGACAGCGCACGAAGCCCCCCTGATGCTCAGCGTGAGCGGTGTACGAGGCATCGTCGGCACGACCATGACACCCGAGGTCGCCGCTGACTACGCGGGGGCGTTCGGATCATTCCTCAAGGCCACCACCGGCAAGGCGCGACCTCGCGTGGCCGTGGGGCTCGATGGCCGCATCAGCGGGCCGCCGCTCGCGTCCGCCGCGATCGGCGGTCTGTTGGCGACGGGCTGCGATGTGATCGAGCTCGGCGTGGCCATGACACCGTCGGTCGGCGTGATGATCAGCCACCACCGCGCCGATGGCGGGCTCGCCATCACCGCGAGCCACAATCCCATCGAGTGGAACGGCATCAAGTGCCTCGATGGTGACGGTCTCGCGCCGCCGCCGGCGGTCGCAAAGGAAATCGTTGCTCGCTTCAAGGAACGGCGCATCGACTGGTGCGGGCCGCTCGAGATCGGCCGCGTGACGCACGATCACACATCGGCGCGGGTGCACTGCGACCGCGTGCTGGCGCAGGTCGACGCCGACGCGATCCGATCGCGGCAGTTCGTCGTCGTCCTCGACAGCGTGAATGGCAGCGGCTGCGAGGGCGGGCGCATGCTGCTCGAGGCGCTCGGCTGCCGCGTGACCCACCTCTTCGGTGAGCCGACCGGGGTCTTCGGGCATACGCCGGAACCGCTCGTGCAGAACTTGGTCGAGCTGGCGCGGGCCACGGGCAGCACCCCCGGTGCGGCGTGCGGATTTGCGCAGGACCCCGATGCGGATCGCCTGGCGATCGTGGATGAGACTGGCCGCTTCATCGGCGAGGAGTGCACGCTGGTGCTGGCCGCGCTGCGCATCCTGCAGCGCACGGGCGGCGGCGCGCTCGCCGCGAACCTCTCGACGAGCCGCATGATCGATGACATCGCGGCGCGGTTCCCCGGATCGCGTGTGGTGCGCACGGCCGTGGGCGAGGCGAATGTCGTGGCGGGCCTGCGATCCAACGGCGGCATCTTCGGCGGCGAGGGCAACGGCGGCGTCATCCTGCCGGGCGTGTGCTGGGTGCGCGACTCGCTCAGCGCCATGGCGCTCGTGCTCGAACTGCTGGCGCACGAGGGCAAGCCGCTCTCGGCGATCGTCGCGTCGCTCCCCCGCTACGCGATGATCAAGCGCAAGATGGAGCTGGCCTCGGTTGGCGGCATGGCCGCGGTGGCCCCTGCGCTCGCCAAGGTCAAGGCAGCGTTCAGGAAGGAGCGCCTCAGCGATGTCGACGGTGTGCGCGTGGACTTCGCCGATGGGTGGGTCCACCTGCGCGCGAGCAACACCGAGCCCATCGTGCGCGTGATCGCCGAGGCCGCGACCGAGGCCCGCGCAAACGAGCTCTGCGACCTGTGTGAGCGCGCTGCGGGGGTGTGATCAGGGAACTGAGCTGCGCGGCGCAACCATCCGCCGCTCAAAGGACTCTGCTGCCGCGGCGTGGCCTTTGCCGGGCTCTGCGGCTTCCCATTCGCGGTGCAGGTCGCGCAGCGACTCGAGCACCGTGAGCGTGTACGCGTGGGTTGGTCCGTACGAGCGCTCGTAGATCGCCAGCGCGCGGTTGAAGAGCCGATCGGCTTCGGCTCGATCGCCACGGTGCCAGCGCACGATGGCCAGGTTGTTCTGCGCCTCGGCGACCTCGGGGTGCGCATCGCCGAAGAGCAACTCCCGCATGGCGAGCGACCGCGCGAGCAGGTCCTCGGCCTCATCGAACCGGTCCAGACTGGCGAGCAGGTCACCCAGGTTGCCCATGCATGCCGCCACATCCTCATGCGGGCCGGCATGCGCCGCGACGGCGATCGCCAGCGCACGCTGGTGCAGCCCGATGGCACGCTCGTGGTCCCCCAGGGCAGCCGCAGCGAGCGCCACATTGGTCACATTGCCGACCAGACCGGGAGCGTCGCTGCCGAGCGCCCGATCGTTGATCTCAAGAGCCGACTCCAGGACAGCCAGCGCAGCCTCGGCATCGTCACCGTCGAGCAGGGCCAGACCCTGCTCCGTGAGCGCTGCGGCCACGCTGGGCGAAGGCCCCTCCAAGGCCTCGAACATCGTCGCCGCCTGCCGGGCCAGCACACCGGCACGCGCGAGTTCTCCCTGTCCGCGCAGGACGCGGGCGACTTCGAGCCGCAGCGCCGCCTCGCTCTCGGCATGGTCCTCCAGCTCGCCTGCATCGAGCCTTCGGACCGCATCATCGAGCGCATCAGCGAGCGAGACATCGGCGTTCCCGCCATCCATCGGATTCGCACCCGCGAGGGTCTCGGTCATGAACTCCATCACACGCGTGGCATCCCGTTCGCGACGCTCGGCCTGCGCCCGCTGCCTGGCGGCCTCGCCCCAACCGACGAGCGACACGACCAAACCCATCACGAGCGCGACGAGGACCGCGGACGCCGCGACGACGAAGCCACGATTGCGTCGTGCCCACTTGCGGGCTCGATACGCACGGCTCTCGGGGACAGCCAGGAGCGGCCGCCCACCGAGGTAGTTGCGTACATCCAGCGCCAGATCGCTGGCGCTTGCGTAACGCTCTTCGCGGTCCTTGCGCATCGCCTTGAGTGGAATGAGCTCGAGTTCAGAGCGCAGCTGCCGGACCAGCTCATCGATGCGACGGTGCATCGTGCGCTCCATGCGCTCGCACACCGCCGGGTCCTGCCGCGCCAGCGTGGTGAGTCGCGCACTCGGTGACGGCGGATCGACCTCGCGGATCGTGCGCTGGATGTGCTGGAAACCCTGTGCACGGAGCGCCTTCGGATCGAACGGCGTGGTCCCCGCGAGCAGCTCGTAGAGCACCACGCCGAGCGCGAAGACATCGGCACGCGTGTCGATGTCGGTGGCATCCGGCTCGGCCTGCTCAGGACTCATGTACTCGGGCGTCCCGATCATCTGCCCGAGGCCGGTGTGCGCACCGTGATCCGAGAGCCGCACGGAGAGCGCCTTGGCGATGCCGAAGTCGATGACCTTGGCCACGGCCCCTGCACCGTCGACCCGGCACACGAGGATGTTGCCTGGCTTGAGATCGCGGTGGATGATCCCGCGCATGTGGGCGTGCTGCACGGCATCGCACACCTGCAGGAAGAGCTCCAGCCGTTCGTGCAGCCCAAGGTGGTGCTGGTCGCAGAACACCGTGATCGGCTCGCCCTTCACGAACTCCATCGCGAACCACGGCCGCCCTGCCGGCGTGACGCCCCCGTCGAGCACCTTGGCGATGTGCGGGTGATCCATGAGCGCAAGGGCCTGGCGCTCCTGCTCGAACCGCACGAGCACGCTCTCCGAATCCATGCCGGCACGGATCAGCTTGAGCGCCACCTGCTGCACATAGGGCTCGCGCCGCTCGGCATGCCACACCGCACCAAAGCCGCCCTCCCCCAGCAACTCGATCAGGGTGTACGGACCGATCACCTCGCCCGGCTTCTCGCGCGCGGCGCGGATCGCGTCCGCGACCGAGTCGCGCAGCGCACCGCCCTCACCCGCGTTCGTGGCCGACTGGGGAGCGGTCGTGACCGGCGTCGGCTGATCGATGCCACCGGGCGCGATGGTCTCGGCAGCATGGAGGGGCGGAGTGTGGTGCCCTTGAGCATCGATCGTCGCATCGCTCGGCAGCGGGTCGCGCGGCGGCTCCTGTGGCGATCCCGCTCCCGTGGTCATCGTGCCTTCCAACTCTCGACCAGGCGGTGCTCGATCGATCCAGCCGAGCAATCGATGTCGACCATGAAGAAGCCTCCGCGATGCGCCTGCACATTCGGCCACATGATGGTGCGATCGGTCTCGGGGATGCCCGTCGAAGCGACCTCGGCGATGGGCACCCACACGAGCGTGCCTTCGTCGAAGTCGTAGGTGGTCACCTCCTCGTGCCCGATCGGCCGCGTGGACTCGAAGAGGAAGATCAACCAGTGCTTCTCGTCCTGGTATGCACGCTCGTTGACGATGCCGGTGAGCCGCAGGTCACGGTCGGCGAGCACCACCCCGCTCTCCTCGATCGCCTCGCGACGCGCGCACTCGTGTGGGCTCTCGCCAAGGCTGATCTCGACCTTGCCGCCGATCGGCGAATGCAGGCCCGCATTGGGCGCCTTGCGACGGTGCAGGAGCAGCAGCCGACCATCGTGGTCGTAGAGGTAGACGAGCACTGCCACGCGGTACGGCAGCGTGGTTGGCTCGTAGCGTGGGAGATCGATGTCGTTCACTGGATCGCCCCGGCGAATTCCGCCGCGGGCTCCAGGCCGATCGCCCGCAGGAGGTCGCGCACGCGAGCCAAGCCGGTGGCTGGCAACGCACACATCGGCAGACGCAGCACACCGCTGTCGCGGCCGAGCACCTGCATGGCCGCCTTGATCGGAGCCGGATTGGTATCGATCGTGAGCAGACCGCGGGCGAGCGCGAAGAGCGAGGCATGCTCGGCACGCGCAGCCGCGAAGTCATTGGACTGCATGAGGGCGCACAGCCTGGCCACACGATCGGGCACGATGTTGCTGAGCACGCTGACCACGCCGACCGCACCCACCGCCGCGAAGGCGATGGTGAGCGTGTCGTCGCCGGAGAGGATCGTGATCCCGCAGCGCTGACGGATCTCGCTGGCGCTGTCCATGCTGCCGGTCGCTTCCTTGATGGCCACGATGTTGGGGTGGCGCGAGAGCCGTTCGACGGTCTCGGGCGCGATCGCCACGCCGCAGCGGCCGGGGATGCTGTAGAGCATGATCGGCAGGCTGCAGCTGTCGGCCACGGCCATGAAGTGCCGGTAGATCCCCTCCTGCGAGGGCTTGTTGTAGTAGGGCGCGACCTGCAGCGAGAGATCCGCACCAAGCGCATGCGCCGAGCGGTGCAGGTGGATCGCGTGCTCGGTCGAGTTGCTGCCGGTGCCGGCCACGACCTGCAGGCCGAGCGGCTTGCCGACACGCACGGCGGTCTCGATGACGGCCGCCTGTTCACGCTCGTGGAGCGTGGGCGCCTCGCCGGTCGTGCCGCAGGGCACGATGCCGGTGACGCCACCAGCGGCTTGGAAGCGGATGTGTTCCTCGAGCCGGGCGAGGTCGATCGAACCATCCGTGGAGGAGAACGGCGTGACGATGGCGGTGTAGGTGCCGAGGATCCGTGGCATGGCGCCAGTGTACGAGCCGACGGCGCTGCCGCCGAGCGATCAGCGGCCCGCGGAACCCTCGATCATGAGCCGCTTCATCTCGCGCACCGCTTCGCGCAGGCCCGTGAAGACGGCCCGGCTCACGATCGCATGGCCGATGTGAAGCTCACGGATCCCGGTCAACCCAGCAATCGGCTTGACATTCTCGTAGTGGAGCGCATGCCCCGCGTTGAAGCAGAGCCCGGCATCGCAGGCGTGGCGCCCTGCCAGCGCGACCCGATCGAGTTCGGCGTTCGCGCGTGGGCCGAGCCCCCCCTCATCATGCCAGGCATGGGCGTACGGGCCGGTGTGGATTTCGCAGACCCCGGCGCCGATCCGCCGGGCGGCATCGATCTGGTGTGGGAGTGCATCGATGAAGACGCTCACGAGGATGCCCGCCTCGCGGAGCCGCGCCACCTGCACGGCCAGCGCGGCTTCCTGCCCCGCCACATCGAGCCCACCCTCGGTCGTGACCTCAAAGCGCCCCTCGGGCACGAGCATGCAAAGCTCTGGCTTGATCCGAAGGGCGATCGCAACCATCTCGTCGGTCGCCGCCATCTCGAAGTTCAGCCGAGCCGGCACCTCGGCGCGCAGCCGCTCGACATCGCGGTCCTGGATGTGCCGACGGTCCTCACGAAGGTGGAAGGTGATGTGGTCGGCTCCGCCGGCGAGCGCCTCGTGCGCGGCCTGGACCGGGCATGGTTCCCAGGTACGACGCGCCTGGCGGACGGTGGCGACATGGTCGATGTTGCAGCCGAGCTCGATCATGCGTGGACCTCAGGCGGGAGTTCGGCGACCGATCAATCCGCGCGCGGCGAGTTTCGCCACGATGCCTGGCACATCGAAGCCATCGCTGGCGTGCACGAACAGGCAGCGCTCGGGACCGAGCAACGCACGCGCACGCTCGCGAACATCATCCTGCGGCGCGACGAACGACATGATGACGATGCGCCCCTGGCCCATGAGCAGTCGCGCGACCTCGGCGGCACGGCGCAGATTCTCGCTGCGGTCGCCGGGCTCGAAGCCAAGATCCTTCGAGAGACCGCTGCGCATGCCTTGGCCGTCGAGCACCACGGCGTCGTGACCGAGGTCCCACAGCGCGCGCTCGAGCGAGAAGGCGGCCTTGGTCTTCCCAGTGTTCGGCGGTCCGTGCAGCAGGACGCAGCATGATTGCTGCGCCCACCTGGCATCGCGTTCGGCGGCCGACACCCCGCTGACGGGCGAGGTGACCGAGTCCAGCGCCTGGTCGTCCCAGTGGGCACCGCGCTCGGTCGGATCGCCCGTGCGGATCATCCCGGCTGCCGCGGTGGCGTTGCTGAGGCGATCGATCAGCACGATCGCGCCAGTCCCGCGCGAGACGCGATAGGGATCGAACGCCACCGGCTCTTCGCACTCGAGCTCCACGCGACCGATGTCATTGAGCGCCATCGACTCCGCCGGTTCGTGCGCGAGCGTGTCGACCTTGAGGCGGTGGATCACGCGCACAACGCGCGCCGGGGTGATCCGCGTACCGACCCTGCAGAGCAGGCTCTGACCGGCAACCAGCGGGGCATCGACCATCCACACGAGGTCCGCCACGATGCGCCGCCCGACGCGCATGTCGCTGGTGCCTCCGAAACACGCGATCACGTCGCCGCGGCTGCAGTCGACCTCACGGTCGAGGCACAGCACCACGCTCACGGGTGCCTGCGTGCGATCGAGGTCGCCGCCGTGCTCATCCGGCCGTGCAATGCGCGCCACGCGAGCCTCGGTGCCGCGCGGCATGATGCGCACGCGGTCGCCCACGCGCACATCGCCGCTGGTGACCTGGCCGGCAAAGCCGCGGAAATCGAGGTGCGGGCGCAGCACGACCTGCACCGGCATGCGGAACGGGTCGGCGTCGCCCGGACCGGGCAGTTCGACGCCTTCAAGCAGCTCCAGCAGCGCGGGGCCACCGAACCACGGCATCACATTCGATCGACGCACCACGCCCTCGCCCGTGAGCGCACTCACCGGGAGCGCGACCGCATGCTCGATCCCCAGACGCGCGCAGAACCCGAGGAATTCCCTCTCGATCTCGCGGAAGCGTGCTTCGCTCCAATCGACGAGGTCCATCTTGTTCACCGCCGCCACCACATGGCGGATGCCGAGCATGGCGGCGATCGTGGCGTGCCGGCGCGTCTGCGTGGTCACGCCCGAGCGTGCATCGATCAGGCTGATCGCCAGTTGGCAGTGGCTCGCGCCGGTCGCCATGTTGCGCGTGTACTGCTCATGGCCGGGGCAGTCGGCGATGATGAAGGCCCGGCGCGCGGTCGTGAAGTACCGCCAGGCGACATCGATCGTGATCCCCTGCTCCCGCTCGGCCTTGAGACCATCGACGACGAGCGCCAGATCGAGCCCACCGCCGGTCGTGCCATGCACACGGCTGTCGGCCTCGAGTGCCTTGAGGTGATCCTCGTAGATGCGCCCCGTGTCGTGGAGGAGCCGCCCGATGAGCGTGCTCTTCCCATCATCGACACTGCCGCAGGTCAGCACGCGCAGCAGTTGCAGCCGTTCGTAGCGCTCAAGCCAGCCGCGCAGGTCCTCGCCCGCGGTAAAGGTGGGGAGCGTCATCAGAAGTACCCCTCGCGCTTCTTCTCTTCCATGCTGCCGCTCTGGTCGTGGTCGATGAGGCGGCCCTGTCGCTCGCTGGTGCGCGCCAGCAGCATCTCCTCGATGACCTTCTCGAGCGTGTCCGCATCGCTCTCGATCGCACCGGACAGCGGATAGCACCCGAGCGTGCGGAACCGCACACGGCGCCGCACGATGCGCTCAGCGGGCTTCAGCGGGAGGCGGTCGTCGTCCACCATGATCAGCGCACCATCGCGCTCGACGACCGGCCGCTCGCGCGCGAGGTAGAGATCGACGACCGGCAGCCGGTGCTTCCACACATAAAGCCAGACATCGAGCTCGGTCCAGTTGGAGAGCGGGAACACGCGCATGCTCTCGCCCGGATGCACGCGCGGGTTGTAGAGCGACCAGAGTTCCGGGCGCTGCCCCTTCGGGTCCCAACGATGGTTCGCATCCCGGAAGGAGAAGATCCGCTCCTTCGCGCGGCTCTTCTCCTCGTCCCGGCGGGCACCACCGATGGCGGCGTCGAACCGGCCGGCCGAGAGCGCCTGGCGCAGTGCGACCGTCTTCATGACATCGGTGTGGACCTTGCTGCCGTGCGTGATCGGCGAGATGCCCTGCGCGAGCCCATCGCGGTTGATGTGCACCTGCAGGTCGAGCCCGAGCCGTGCGGCGGTCGCATCACGGAACGCGATCATCTCGCGGAACTTCCAGGTCGTGTCGATGTGCAGCACCGGGAATGGCAAGCGGCCGGGCGCGAAGGCCTTGAGGGCCAGGTGCAGCAGTACCGTCGAATCCTTGCCGATCGAATACATCAGGACGGGCCGCTCGTAGCTGGCAGCCGTCTCGCGCAGGATGTGGATCGCCTCGGCTTCGAGCTCCTCAAGATGGGTCAGGCCATGCGCCATGCGACCGAAGCCTAGACGATGTGCTAGCGTCCGCGCATCGATGACCGGCTCCTCGCCCAATGTCGTCTGGCAGCATGGATCCGCGACGCCCCAGGAGCGCGCCGCGGCGCTCGGCCGACGAGGGTGCACGATCTGGATGACCGGGCTCAGCGGGTCCGGCAAGAGCACCATCGCACTCGCTGCCGAGCGTGCGTTGCTCGGTGCCGGGCTGCCGGTGCTGGTCCTGGACGGAGACAACCTTCGCCATGGCCTGAGTGCCGGGCTCGGGTTCGACGAGGCGGGTCGCACCGAGGCCGTGCGCCGGGCCGGCGAGGCTGCGCTGCTCGTCGCCGCCTCAGGTGCCATCGCCATCGTGAGCCTGGTGAGCCCGTACGAAGCCGACCGAGAGCGCGTGCGGGCGCGCCATGCAGCCAGCGGGATCGCCTTGGCCGTCGTGCATGTCGATGCGCCGCTCGCCGTGGCTGAAGCGCGCGATCCCAAGGGCCTCTACCGACGAGCGCGCGCCGGCGAACTCGAGCGCTTCACGGGCGTGAGCGATCCGTACGAGGCCCCGGTGTCGCCCGATCTTCGCCTGGCCACCGATGCCGCGTCGATCGACTCGTGCGTCGCCGCGGTCGTTGCCCTCGCGCAGCGGCTGGTCCGGCCTGCGTGAACCGCCGGGTACGGTCGCGCGGGTATCCTCCGGCCATGGCCTTCGCCGCACGACTCGAGCAGCTCCGTTCAGACATCACCGCACAGGGCGAGCGCGTCCTGGGGTGCTGCTCACTCGCCACCGAGTGCTACTTCGAGCACGACCAGACCAAGGCACGCGCGGTCATCACCGCCGACGACGCGATCGACAAGGCTGATGTCGAGATCGAGCGCGCCAGCATCCCGCTCCTCCAGATGGGCAACTCCGACGAGTACCAGGTGCGCAGCGTGCTCACGATCGTCAAGGTCAACAACGAGCTCGAACGCATCGCCGACTGCGCGGTGAACATTGCCGAGCAGGTCGTCGGGCACACCCGCATGGACGAGCGCATCCCACCCACCTTCCGCGTCATGGCCAACAGCGTGCTCGGCATGCTGCGCGATGCCAACCGCTCCCTGGTCACCGCCAATCCCGACCTGGCGCGCCAGGTGCTGCTCTTCGACGACACTGTCGATCGTTTCAAGAACGAGATCCTCCTCCACGCCCAAGAGCAGGTTGCCTTGGGACAGTTCAGCGTGCGCTTCGCGTTCCAGCTGACCAGCGTGACCCGCAGCGTCGAGCGCATCGCTGACCACTGCACGAACATCTGCGAACAGGTGATCTACGTCGAGACCGGCAAGATCGTCCGCCACCGTCCCGAAGGCTGGTCCGAGCCCGAGCGCCCGCGGCCATGACCACGCTCGCCTCGCGATTGGAGCGGGCCCGCGACCGGCTCGCCGGCCATGGCCAGGAGCATGTGCTGCGCCATGCCGCAAGCCTCGATCCCGTGCGGCTCGATCGACTGCTCGATCAGGTCGATGCGCTCTCGCTCGAGCAGGTCGATGCCCTCGCTGCCGCGCTCGACGATGACGGGGGCTTCGTGCTGCCGTCCGATCTCGCTCCCGCCACGATCGTGCGCCGGTCGCCCCACGATGCACGGTGGGCCGCACATGGCGAGGCGCTCGTCCGCGCGGGCAAGGTCGCGTGCTTCATGGTGGCCGGCGGCCAGGGCACGCGGCTGGGCTGGGACGCCCCCAAGGGCACCTTCCCCGCCACGCCGATCACGCGGGCACCGCTGTTCCAGGTCTTCGCCGAGCAGATCCGTGCGGCACGCCAGCGCTTTGGCGCGATGATCCGCTGGTACATCATGACGAGCCCGATGAACGACGCGCCCACGCGCGAATTCTTCGTGCGCCACGATCACTTTGGCCTCGGGGCAGACACCGTGATGTTCTTCCCGCAGGGCACGCTGCCCTCGCTCTCGCTCGATGGAAAGTTGCTGCTCGCCGAGAGCGACGAGATCGCCGTGAATCCCGATGGCCACGGTGGGTCGCTGCGCGCGCTGCGCCACTCGGGCGCGCTCGATGACATGCGCTCCCACGGCATCGAGCACATCAGTTACTTCCAGGTCGACAACCCGCTCGTCCATGCGGTGGATCCACGCTTCGTCGGCGTGCATGCGGCGCACCCTGGCTCGAGCGGCGAGATGACGAGCAAGATGGTCGCCAAGCGCGACGCCGCCGAGAAGGTCGGCGTGTTCTGCTCGTCCGGCGGCCGCACGATCGTGGTCGAGTACAGCGACCTTCCCGCCCCGCTCGCCGCCGGGCGCGATGGATCCGGCCAACTCCGTTTCGATGCAGGGAGCATCGCGATCCACATGCTGTCACGGGACTTCGTGGAACGCCTGACCGCGCACGGCCTGGCGCTGCCCCTGCACAAGGCGCGCAAGAAGGTGCCTCATGTCGGCAGCGACGGCACGCGCGTGGAGCCCACGGCGGCCAACGCCATCAAGATGGAGACCTTCGTCTTCGATGCCATCCCCATGGCCCGTTCGGGCCTGGTCCTCGAGACCGATCGCACGGAGGAGTTCGCCCCGATCAAGAACGCCGATGGCGACGACAGCCCCGCCACCAGCATCGCCGCGCAGTCCGCGCGCGCCGCACGGTGGCTCGAGGCAGCGGGTTGGTCGATCCCACGCTCTGCCGACGGCTCGCCGGATTGCACGATCGAGCTCTCGCCCCTGGCTGCATGCTGTGAAGCCGCGTGCAAGGACCTTGCCGCCCGCACGATCGAACGCGGCGCACGGGTGGCGATCACGCCAGGCTGATGTCGCGGATCATGAGTTGGGGCGTGCGACGCCCGTTCCACTCATTGATGGTTGCTTCAGCGAGCACATCGCACGGCACACCGCGCCGAAGCCGCGTGGCCAGATCGCCCGCACCGAACCACACCGCATCGATCCGCGCACCGTCTTGCGCGAGGGGGACGCGAAGGTGCGGGCTGCCGAGCTTCGTGTGCGCAGCGTCGCCGGCCAGGCGGCATCCTTGGAACAGGAAGGCCGGCATGGGGTTGGATTGACCGAATGGCCCGCAGGCCTGAAGCGCATCGATCGCGTTGCAGTCGATCTCGCGCACGCTGGCGATCGCATCCCACGGCAATGAGGCGTGCAGCGACCGGCCGGCCAACGCCGCAGCCGCGTCGGCACGCAGTGCTGCAGCGAATGCATCGAACGCCCCCGCCCGAACCGTGGCGCCCGCAGCCATGGGGTGACCGCCGCCTGACTCGAGCCACTCGCTGCAGCGACCGATCGCCGCACCGATGTCCCATCCCGGCACGGAGCGACCGCTGCACTTCACCCGGCCGTCAGGCTGCAGATGCCCAAGCAGCGCCGGGCGCCCGGTGCGCTCGATGACCTTGGCGGCCACGATGCCCACGAGCGCGTGCGGCCACGCTGCGTCGGCGAGCACGACCGCAGTCGGGTCACCCCGATCGAGCCCATCGCGCTTGACCGTCGCCAGCACCTGCTCGCTGACCCGCTCCTGCACCAACTTGCGCTCGACATTCAACTTCTTGAGGTCGTCGATGATCATTGCGGCACGCTCACGGGCACCGGGCTCGCTCGCCGACAGCCCAAGCAATTCGGCGCACACGCCGGCATGACCCATGCGACCGGCTGCATTCAGGACCGGCGTGATCCCGAAGGCCACGCCCTGGCTGTGCACCTTGCCGACATCGGCGATGCGCTCGGCGATGATCCGAAGACCAGGCAGGTCGGTGGACCGGAACCACTCGAGCCCCTGCCGGATGATGATGCGCGTTTCGCCGTGGATCGGGATCACATCCGCCACGCTGGCGATCGCAGCCAGCGGCAGGAGTTGCGCCAGCTGCTTGCGGAGTCCGGCGTTCATGCTCTCGCCGGCATGCAGCCGCATGAGCTCGCAGCAGACCTTCCAGGTGACGGCGCACGCACACAGGTCGGGATTGCCGTACGCGCCATCGGGCCGCTGCGGATGCGCGATGACCGATGCAGCAGGCAGCACGCCATCGGAACGCAGCGGATGGTGATCCAGCACGATCACCTCGGCGCCCGAGGCCCGCAGCGCAGCGACCTGTGCCACGGCAGTGATGCCACAGTCGACCGTGATGACCAGCGACGGACGGTGGGCGAGCACGCGAGCGACTGCATCAAAGGTCAGGCCGTAGCCATCGGCACGGTGCGGAATCTCGATGATCAGGTCGACTCCCGGCGCGATCGCCCGCAGGGCATGGCGCAGGGTGGCTGCCGCGGCCGTGCCATCGACGTCGTAGTCGCCGAGTACCACGATCCGCCGACCGGCGCGGATGTGTTCAAGGATCAGGGTCGCGGCATCCGTGGCACCGGGCAACTCGCGCGCAGGCCGCAGGTCCGCCAGCCCCGCCTTCGTGTACCGGTCCTGCTCGGCAGCACTGATCCCCCGTGCCGCCATGAGCCGCTGGGCGAGCGTGCCGCCGGATGCAGCCACGCCCCTCTTGGCCCAGGCGGATCGAAGCCCGCTCATTCTGGACGGCGTGTCGGTGGTCATGGCAGGAGCCTATCGGGCCAACGCACGGGATCGTGAGTGGTGACCAAAGCCCGGCACACCATGGCTACGATCCTGCCCATGCCCAACCGCTACAAGACGATCCTGCTCCTTGGCGCTCCCGGCGCTGGCAAGGGCACGCAAGGCAAGATCCTCGGCCGCATCCCGGGATTCTTCCACCAAGCCTGCGGCGATGTCTTCCGGGCACTCGACATGACGAGCGACCTTGGCAAGCAGTTCCTGCACTATTCCAGCCGCGGCGAGCTCGTGCCGGATCACCTGACGATCGAGATGTGGCGGCAGAACATCCACGCGCAGACGGTGCTGAGCCTCTACAAGCCGCACGAGGATCTATTGGTGCTCGACGGCATTCCGCGCAATGTGGCCCAGGTCAAGGAGATGGAGCAGTACATCGAGGTCCTCGAGGTCATCCATCTCGTCTGCCGCGATGTCGACAAGATGGTCGCCCGCATGCGTCGGCGCGCACTCAAGGAGAACCGCGTCGACGATGCCGACGAGAAGGTCATCCGTCGCCGCTTCGAGGTCTACGAGCGCGAGACCCGGCCCGTGCTCGACTGCTACTCCTCGTCGATCATCCGCGAGGTCGACGCAATCGGTTCCCCGGCCAACGTGCTCCAGCATGTCCTCGAAGTCGTCGTCCCTGTGCAGGACGCGCACTTCAGGAACCCGCTCGGCACCCAGTGATCGTTTGGCGCGCCAGATGGGGGGCCGCGCTGGCGTGACGGCCGGCGTTCTCGCGGGCAGCCAGACCCAGCCACCCACGGCCGATCGGACTCGCTCGATCTGCATCGCCCACCAACGGCGGTCAGGGGATCACTCGGGCGTCGGCGTGACGGGCCGTGGCTGCGGGATCTTCGGCGGCGTCCCGAAACCGCCTCCGCGCTGGGCGTCGCGGAGCATCTGCTCCAGTTCGGCAATCTGCGCCTCGATGAGCGCGCGCACCTGTTCGTCCTTCGTGGTCTCGAGGGTGTTCCGAAGCTGGTTGATGGCCATCTTGGGGTTCACGCTCGTGCCCGCAGGCTGGCGACCGCCGGCCACGACCGTGCTGCCCACGAAACCCGGTGGCAACCCAAGCTCGACGGGCAGCAGTGGCAGCGACAGTCCCTGGCGCTCTGCACGCATGATCGTGTCGAAGGCGTTGCGACGGCCGATCGGTCGGAGCGCCGTGCGGGGATTCGACCGTTCAAGCACGGCGAAGTCGCCGAGTTCGACATCGAGGTCGAGCACCTGTGCATTCACCGGCTGTTGCACCACGACTGCAGGCACCCCGGCAGGCCCGCCGCGCATCACCGTCAGCCGCAGCCGCTCACCGGGCCCGCGCTGCTGCACGACGGCGACGAGACCCTCGTTGTGGGGTGTCGGCTGGCCATCGATCGCCGTGATGACATCACCCACGCGCAGCACACGCGATGCAGGGAACCCGTCGTGGACTTGTGTCACCAGCACACCGCCCGGTCCCTGCGCCATGGTGATCCCGATCGCTCCGCGTGGCTTTGACTCCCACCTGAGCCACAGCGCTTCCTCCAGCCGCGAACGCTGCTCAAGCGAGAGCGAGGGCTCGTCAAGCGCCTTGCGGAGTTCCTGCATGGTCCAGCCTCCGGACAACGCCTCCTTCGAGGCGGCCTCGCGTACCGACCACGCAGGGTCGTCCATGCGCCGCACGATGGCGCGAAGCCCAGCCGGTACCTCTGCGGCGCGTGGGGCATCCCGGCCGACCGTCGATCGTGCGAGCGCCAGATTCGCATCGTCGGCCAGGCGCACGCCGGGACCAATCACGATGCCGCCCTGGCGCATCGCCTGGGCCTGCGCAAGCGCGCGGAGCACCTCGGCTTCCCGCTCGAGCTCGCGCGCTTCCTCGCGGGCTCGCTCATCGACAACGCCCTGCTGGCGTCCGAAGGCATCGCCCGGCAACGGCCTGGCTGCATCCTGCACGGGTACCGCGCAGCAGAGGGCAAGGAGGAGGAGCGCGGTCATCACCCACACAAGGTAGCGATTCCCGCTGCTGCTTCCTCGATTCTTTGCGTCTTGCGGTCGAGGAACTCGAGCATGGCGTGTCCTTCAAAGTGCCCGAAGGCGCCATACCGTGCCACAGGTGCAACCACCTCGGCGATCGCGGCCTGGATCATCAGCGGCGCGATCGATGCAGACGTGCCCTTGGGCGGCTTGCGCACACTGCGGTAGCCACGCACCAGGGCGCGCAGGCAGTGGTCGTTGAAGCGTGTCTCCCAGCGGGATGGATGGCTTCCCACGGCCGGCGGCAGGCCGAACTGCAGGGCGGCGTTGGCCAAGTCACTCACGATCGGCGCCACCCGCGCGGAGTCGAAGTCGATGATGGCGACCACCTTGTCACCCTTGAGCAGCACGTTGCCGGGGTGGTAGTCGGAGTGCGTCACACCTGCGAGTTCTGGCCATTGGTGGCTGGCGGCACGCTCGTATCGCGCCGCAAGCGATGCACAGACCGCCCGCTCCGCAGGTCCTGATGACTTGGACTCGATCTTCCGCAGTGCAGCAGGTACGGAGTCATTGCGGCAGTAACTCGTCGCGGGCGATGCTTCGCCGCCGCCAACGGTGGCAAGCGCGTCATGCAGTTGGGCGAGGGCCACACCCGCTGCAGCGGCCTGGTCGTATCGGTGCGTGAAGCGATGCCCCTGCACGAAACCCTGCACCTCGTAGATGTACGGCCCCTCGATGAAGAGCGGGTCATCCTCGGCGGTCTTCATCTGCGGTGCGCAGGGCACGCCATGCTTCATGGCGTGGCGGTGAATGTCGCTCGCGTACCGGATGCGATCGAGGCCTGCGCTCTTCAGGTCGCGACGCTTGAGGAGGAAGGTGCCGTTCACGCAGGTGGCCACCAGCTTGGCCGCCTTGCGCGATCCAATTGGAAGTTCAGCAAGCGACTTGAGGCCTCCGATCCCGAAGACCTCGAGCACCCGGATGATTTCGCTCGTGCTGAAGGACGCCCGCGCGTCACTCGGCATTCTGCGCCTGCTCCTTGATCCGGTCGATGCACGCCTTGATCTCGACGATCCGGCGACTGATCTCGACATCGCTGGACTTGCTTGCGATGGTGTTCGCCTCGCGCAGCATTTCCTGCGCCAGGAAGTCGAGCGTGCGGCCCGCCGGTTCGGCATGCTGGGGCGAGATGAGCCGCGCGAACTGATCGAGGTGGCCACCAAGACGACTGACTTCCTCGGCGATGTCGCTGCGCTCGGCGAAGACCGCCACCTCGCGAATGATGTCTTCTTCGCGGACCGAGGCACCAGCCTCCGCGAGGAGCGTGGCCATGCGCATGCGCAGGCGTTCCTGGTAGGCCTGGACCACCTGGGGGGCGCGCTCGGCGATCTCAACAAGACGCGCACGGATCATGACGCCGAACTCGGCGAGCGTGGTGGCGAGGGCCTGGCCCTCGGTGGCGCGCATCGCGAGCAACCGGTCGCACGCCTGATCGAGCAGCTTGGCGAGTACCGGGCGTGCACGCTCCGCCCGGTCCTGCGCACCGTCGGTGACGACGACCCCGGGCAGTTGCAGCAGCGCCGATGGATCAAGCCGCCCCACTTGATCAGGCGCAAGCGCAGCGCGCAGTTGCACCATGTAGGCCTCCAGCGCTGCGCCATCGATGCGACCGACCCGATCGGCGACACTCTCGGCCACACGCACGGTCACCACCACGCTGCCGCGGGTGATGCGCTTGCCAAGTTGGGCTTCAAGGTCTCCCTCGAGCGCACCCAGGGCATCGGGTACGCGCATCGTGGCCTTGAAGAACTTGTTGTTGACGCTTCGGACCTCGACGCTCAGCGAGCCTCCCTCAGCCTCCGCTGAAGCCACGCCGAAGCCAGTCATGGAGCGGATCATGGGGTAGGCCTGCGTTCAGGGCGTGGTCGGAGCGGGTTGAGGGATTGGCGCAGGCGCAGGCTCTGCAGCAGGCGCAGGCTCCGCAGCAGGCGCAGGCTCTGCAGCAGGCGCAGGCTCTGCAGCAGGCGCAGGCTCCGCAGCAGGCGCAGGCTCCGCAGCAGGCGCAGGCTCCGCAGCAGGCGCGTCGCTCCCCGGCGTCGGTGCGGGTACCGGCGTGAGCGTCGGTGCGGGTACCGGCGTGAGCGTCGGTGCGGGAATCGGCGTGAGCGTGGCTGGCGTGTCTGTTGCGGGCGCGACGTCAGCCTCGGGAAGCTTCGGTTCCTCAGCGGCCGTCCTGCGGGTGTT
>Ga0194128_10000486_pt1 | contig 72552 bp, 67 predicted proteins | sample TA2KigCa65mmetaG_FD_148650 | JGI IMG/M metagenome (GOLD analysis project Ga0194128, IMG submission 148650) | Freshwater microbial communities from Lake Tanganyika, Tanzania - TA2015037 Kigoma Deep Cast 65m | ecosystem: Environmental > Aquatic > Freshwater > Lake | place: Tanzania: Lake...
GGAGAATCCAGTCGCGTCGAAGTGCGGGCAAACCTTCCTCGGGCGTGCCGGTGAAGGCGGGATCGCCCCACGGCCCGGAGCAATCGTAGACGCGCACGGGCTCATTCGGCGTGACCGCGCCGGTGTAGGACTTGGTAGGCGTGACGGAGATCTCGCGCATCGGCACGCGCACCTCCGGGTGAATCTTTCCTGCGACGAAAATCTTCCTGCTGGCGGGTAGTTGCTCGCTGCTGTGGGGGCCGAAGGACTCTCGATGGGCGATCATGAATTGGGGGAGTTCAATGTTTCAGGTTCAAAGTTGCCGTTGCCTCAACTCGGGTGGGTGGGAAGGAAGCTGCCGAAGGGCTCCCTTCGCCGGCATTACCCGTGTCAGGTTCGATGGGTCGGTCCTGTTCCAGCAAGACCCTCTCAGCCTTTGCCGCGGCCACTCGCCGCGGTCCGGTTGGCTCCCCGTGATGCGCGCGACCGTAGGGTGCCCGCCGGGGCACGTCAAGATTGCGGAATTGCGGCGCGCGGTGCACGCGGTGTTGCCATGAGTCCACGCCTGGCCCACACTTCAGCCGAACCATGAAAGGCCAACTCCCATGCGCAACTCCATTACATTGCTCGCCGTTCTGCTGTGCCTCTCGCCGCTGAAACTCCGCGCGCAGGAAGCCGACACCGTGCAAAAGGCGCACTCCTTCGAGAAAACGCTCACGCGCAAGGTCAGCCTCGACTACCTGCTTTTCCTGCCGAAGGGTTACGACGCGAAGGCGCCGAAGCGGTGGCCGACGATTTTGTTCCTCCACGGCGCGGGTGAGCGCGGCACGAACATCTGGAAAGTCACCGTTCACGGGCCGCCCAAGATCGTCAAGACGCGCCCCGACTTTCAGTTCATTGTCATCTCGCCGCAGTGTCCCTCCGGCCGCACGTGGGAAAGCGACTCGCTCACCGCGCTGCTGGACGAGGTGACGGCGAAGCACAACGTGGACACCAACCGCGTGTATCTCACCGGGCTTTCGATGGGCGGCTACGGCACGTGGAATCTCGGCCTCACGCAAGCGGAGCGGTTCGCGGCGATCGCGCCGATCTGCGGCGGCGGGGACCGGATCGCGATGCTGCTGGCGAGTCCGGCGCGCCGCAGCGCCGTGCTCAAGACGCCTGTCTGGGCGTTCCACGGCGCGAAGGACGCGGTCGTTCCGCTCGAGGAATCGGAGAAGATGGTTGCCGCGTTGAAGCGCGCCGGGCACAAGAGCGTCGAGCTGACCGTGTATCCCGAAGCCCAGCACGACTCGTGGACGGAGACTTACAACAACCCGAAACTCTACGAGTGGTTCCTTGCTCACGAGCGCAAATGAGCAAGCCGCGCGCACCTCTCGGATTTTGGGTGCCGCTGGTTTCATTCGTTGCCACCGGACTGGCCAATGCGTCCGGCTGGCCGCGGTTCCGCGGGCCGACGGGCGATGGCATTTCGGAGGAAACCGATGCGCCGTTTCACTCCCGTGCTCGTGGGAGACCGGCGGTCTCCGAGGGCCAGATATTTCTGCGCCCGGACCGGGCCGTGTATTGCGTCGGTTCGCGGTGAGGCGGAGCCGCGCGGGCAGGGCTGGCTTTATCCTCTTTTGTAAAGCCCGCTCACCTGCCCGGCATAGCCGTTGTAGGGCAGGGTGCGGATGCGGTCGCCGGTGTCCACGACCCGCTCGACGGCTTGCGACCAGCGCGGGTGCGGCACGTCGGGATTCACGTTGGAGAGGAAGGGATACTCGTTGGGCTGGAGCGCCTCCCACAAGCCCACGGGCTGCTTCGCGGTGAACTCAATCTTCACGATGGACTTGATGCTCTTGTAGCCATACTTCCAGGGCACGACGAGGCGGATGGGCGCGCCGTTTTGCTTGGCGAGCGGCTTGCCGTAAAGCCCCGTGGCCACGAGCGCGAGCGGGTGCATCGCCTCGTCGAGCCGCAATCCCTCGTTGTAAGGCAGCGGGTAGCCCTGTTCGAGCAGGCGCGCCCAGCCGGGCATTTCCGCCGGGCGCGTGGCCGTCTCGAACCGCAGAAACTTCGCCTCAGCCTTGGGCACGGCCTTTTCGACGAGCTTGCGCAACTCAAAGCCCGTCCACGGCACCACCGCGCTCCACGCCTCGACACAACGGAAGCGATACACGCGCTCCTCGAGTCCGAACATTTCCTCGAGTTCGCGCGCGTCGAGCGTCATCGGCTTCTCGCACAGGCCGTAGATTTGCACGGGCCAGGGGTCGATCCTGAACTTGTCGGTGAGCAAATGCGGCCGGTCCTTCTGCGTCGAGAACTCGAAGTAGTTGTTGTAGGTGAGGAAGACCTTCTCGTCCGTGAACCGCCAGCCGGGGTCGAAGGCCTTGTTGCGCGCCGCGGGGAAGCCCTTGCGCGCGCCGCCTCTGGCCGCGGGCGATTTGTCCGCCGCCTCGGCACCGCCGACCCGTGGCGACGCGAAGAGCCCCGCGGCGGTCAAGCCAAGCTGCCGCAAAAACGCGCGGCGCGCGCGGTAGGAATGTTCGGGCGTGACGAAGCGGTCTTCGACGTGCCACTCGGGCCGGCGGATGATTTGAGCCATGGCCGTAGGATGGACAGGCGCCGCGGGCTATTCAGCAAATTTCACCCGGATTCCTTCGCGGTTCCATTGGAGCAAGGCATGCCGGCCCGCGCGCGGGCTGTGCGCGATGGCCTCGCTGATGAAGTCCTTGGCCCGGTTCACCGCGGCGGGAAGCGACTGCCCGCTCGCAAGTCCCGCGGCGATGGCGGCCGAGAACGTGCACCCCGTGCCGTGAGTCTTCACACCGCGCCATCGCGGGCGTGAGATGTCCCACGCGAACTTGTCCCAGAGGAAAAAGTCCGTCGCATCCGACTCGCGCGTCAGATGGCCACCTTTGACGAGCACCGCGCAGCCGAACCGCGCGTGGATGATTCGCGCCGCTTCTCGCACGTCGTCGAGGGCGCGGATGCGCCGGCCGGAGAGGCGCACGGCCTCGGCGAGATTCGGGGTGACGAGCGTTGCGATGGGGAGCAGTTGATCGCGCAGCAGTTTCTCGCCATCGCGATCGAGCAATCGCCGGCCGCTGGTTGAGACGAGCACCGGGTCCACGACGACCGCGACGCGCGGCACCTTGCGACACCAACGCACGACCTCGGCCACGAGCCGCCTGTTGCCGAGCATCCCGGTCTTTGCGGCGCGAATCGGGAAATCTTCGGACACCGCCTTCAGTTGCGCGCGAAGCATCGCGGGACTGCACGGCTCGATGGCGAGGACGCGGCGCGGATTCTGCGCCGTGAGACACGTGATCGCGCAGACGCCGTGAACACCGAACGCGGCGAAGGTCTTCAAGTCCGCCTGCACGCCCGCGCCGCCGCCGGTGTCCGAGCCGGCGATCGTGATCGCGACGGGCAGTTGGATTTGTGACGGCACGGGCGGATTAGAGCGGACGGCGCGGTTTGACGCAAAGGCGCAATGGCGCGAGGACGGGCGTCGCGCGCACCGCGCTGCTTTCCCGTTTGACTCGCCTTGGGCCTTCCGGTGTATTCGCGCCATGCGATTCAATCCTCTGTCCGTCCTGGCCGCGTTCTCGTTTGCCGCGCTCGTTCCGTTCGCGCGCGCGGATGTGAAGCTCCCGGCGCTGTTCACCGATCACATGGTGCTGCAGCAAGGCATGAGCGTGCCCGTGTGGGGTTGGGCCGACGAGGGCGAGCAGGTCACCGTCACCTTCACCGGGCAGAAGCACACCACGCGCGCCGTCGGCGGCAAGTGGCGCATCAACCTCACCCCGCTGAAAGCCAGCGTCGCGCCGGAGTTGCTCGTGGTCCAGGGCAAGAACCGCATCGAACTCAAGAACGTCGTCGTCGGCGAAGTCTGGATCGCCAGCGGCCAGTCGAACATGCAGTGGGGCCTCAACCAGTCGCACGAACCGCAGAAGGACATCACCAACGCGGCGAATCGAAACCTCCGGCTCTTCTACGTCCCGCGCGTGAAGGCCGACGCGCCCGCCGCCGACCTCGGCGGGCTGCATCACGGCGCGAAGCCCGTGTGGATGGTCGCCGCTTCCAACTCGGTCGTGGATTTTTCGGCCGTGGCCTACTACTTCGGGCGTGACTTGCAGAAGGCGCGGCAGGTGCCCGTCGGCATCATTCACACGAGTTGGGGCGGGTCGCCCGCCGAGGTGTGGATGAGTCACGCGGTGCTTTCGGCGAACCCCGACTACAAGCGCGACATTCTCGACGCGTATCCCAAGGCGCTCGACAGTTTCAAGTCCGCGAAAGCAGCATTCGACGACAAGGCCGCCGCCGCGAAGAAGGACGGGGCGCAGGAGGCGCCGAAAGCCCCGAAATCCGCGCAACCGCCCCGCGCGCCCTGGAAGCCGGGCGAGCTCTACAACTCGATGATCGCGCCGCTCATCCCGTTCGCGATCAAGGGAGGCATCTGGTATCAGGGCGAGTCCAACGCCGGGCGCGCGTGGCAGTATCGCACGCTTTTCGCCGACATGATCCGCAACTGGCGCAAGGACTGGGGGCAGGGCGACTTCACGTTTCTCACGGTCGAGCTCGCGCCGTTCACGAAGATTCTCACCGAGCCCGCGGAGAGCAACTGGGCCGAGCTGCGCGAGGCGCAGATCGTCGCCAGCCGCGCCGTCGGCAACGCCGGCACCGTGACCATCACCGACGTCGGCGAAGAGAACGACATCCACCCAAAGAAGAAGGAACCCGTCGGCGCGCGGCTCGCGTTGCTCGCGCAGAAGCTGGCCTATGGCGAGAAGATCACGGCCGACGGACCGACCTTCAAAAGCGCGAAGTTCGAGGGCAACAAGGCCACGATCACCCTGGACAACGTCGGCTCCGGACTGCTCGTCAAGGGCGGCGAGGAGGCGAAGGGCTTCGCCATCTGCGGCGAGGACCGGAAATTCGTGTGGGCCAAGGCCGAGATCAAGGGCGACACCGTGGTGCTCACGAGCGACAAGGTCGCCAAACCCGTCGCCGCGCGCTTCGGCTGGGCGAGCTACCCCGTCGTGAATCTCTGGAACAAGGACGGCCTGCCGGCTCATCCGTTCCGGACGGACTCGTTCCCGGTCACGACCGAGCCGGCGACAAAGCAGGCGGCGAAGAAGTAACGGTCGTGGAACGGGATTTCGGCTCCACGATTCGCAGTCGGCGGTTGAACATCAATACCAAGCTCATGAACCGGACGCTCGCAATTCTCGGCTGCGCTCTCAGTGTGGCGGCGACTTTCGCCGCGGAGCCCGCCGCCATCCTGAAATCCGAATTCATCTACGAAACAGCACCGTTTCCGTCGTGCCACGCCTCGACCATCGTGGAAACGAAGGGCGGGCTCGTCACCGCGTGGTTTGGCGGCACGGCGGAGCGCAATCCCGACGTCGGCATCTGGGTTTCGCGCCACGAGGGCGGCAAGTGGTCCGCGCCCGTCGAGGTGGCCAACGGCGTGCAGTCGCCCGCGAAGCGCCACCCGTGCTGGAATCCGATTCTCTTTCAGCCGAAGTCCGGCCCGCTGCTGCTCTTCTACAAAGTCGGCCCGAGCCCATCGACGTGGTGGGGCGAGTTGCGCACGTCCGAGGACGCGGGAAAAACCTGGTCCGCCGCGCGCCGGCTGCCCGAGGGCATCCTCGGCCCGGTGAAGAACAAGCCCGTGGAACTCGCGGACGGCAGCCTGCTTTGTCCGACGAGCAGCGAACACGACGGCTGGCGCGTGCACTTCGAGCGCACGACCGACCTCGGCAAGACCTGGCAGGTCATCGGCCCCGTGAACGATGGCAAGGAATTCAGCGCCATCCAGCCGAGCATCCTGTTTCATGCGGGCGGCAAGTTGCAGGCCGTCGGTCGCACGCGGCAGAAAAAGCTTTTCGAAATCTGGTCGGAGGATGGCGGCAAGACGTGGGGCAGGCTCGGTGCGACGGAACTTCCGAATCCCAGTTCGGGCACGGACGCCGTGACGCTCGCCGACGGCCGCCAACTGCTCGTTTACAATCACACGCCCAACGGCCGCTCGCCGCTGAACGTCGCCGTCTCAAAGGACGGCAAGTCGTGGCAGGCCGGCGCGGTCCTTGAGAGCAATCCCGGCGAGTATTCCTACCCCGCAGTCATCCAGACGCGCGACGGGCTGGTGCACACCACCTACACATGGAAGCGCCAGCGCGTGAAACACGTCGTGCTCGACCCGGCGAAACTCGACTCCAAGCCCATCGTGGCCGGAGTGTGGCCGAACTGACCGCCATCCATCCACCCCCACGCTGACTGGCCCTCCATCCCCATGACCCCGCAACAAACCGCAGCGCGCCTCGGCATCAAGTTCGAGAAAGCCGCGCCGGGCTACCTCAACCTCTGCATCCGCAGCGGCGCGCAGCTCGTCACCTCCGGCCACGTGAGCGACTTGAAGGGCAAGCTCGGCGCCGGGCTGTCCGTCGAGCAGGGCTACGCCGCGGCGCGGAACTGCGCGGAGAAAATCCTGCGTTCCGTCTGGAACACACACGGCACACTCGACGGCTTGCGCGTGATCAAGGTGCTCGGCTGCGTGAACTCGTCGCTCGAATTCACCGACCAGCATCTCGTCATCAACGGCGCGTCCGACCTGCTGCACTCCATCTTCGGCAAGGACGGCGACGGCTATCACGCCCGCAGCGCGCTTGGATTTGCGCAGCTTCCGACGGGCGCCGCCGTCGAGGTCGAGGCCATCTTCGAGATCAAGGGCTGACATTCCGCCACCGTCCGAACCCCGTCCGCGCCACGCAGCTCAACCCGACGCATGAGAGTCCATCACGCCCCCTTCGTCGCCGCCATCGCCGCGGTCGCTGCCGTGCCCGCGATGCAGTCGCAAGGCGCCGAGCCTGTCGCGGAACCGGTCACGTTCTCCGCGACCGACTGGCCGTGGTGGCGCGGGCCGCATCGCAACGGCGTGGCCGATGCAAACCAGAAGCCGCCGCTGAAATGGAGCGACACCGGGAACATCCTCTGGAAGACGCCCGTGCCCGGGCGCGGCCACGGCTCGCCCATTGTCACGGGCCACCAAATCTTTCTCGCCGCAGCCGAGCCGGACGGTGGCATCCAGTCGTTGCTGTGCTTCGACCGGCAGACAGGACGGGAGCTTTGGAAAACGGAAATCCACCGCGGCCCGTTTCCAAAGGGCAACGACAAGAGCTCGTTCGCCTCGTCCACGGCCGCGTGCGACGGGCGGCGCGTGTTCATCAACTTCCTCCACCACGGCGCGGTTTACACCACGGCGCTGAGCCGCGAGGGCAAACAGCTTTGGCAGACGAAGATCACCGACTACGTGCTGCATCAGGGATTCCCCACGTCACCGGCGGTGTTCGAGTCGCTCGTCATCGTGTCGGCGGACAACAAGGGCTCGGGCAGGATCGCCGCGCTCGACCGCGCGACGGGCCGGCTCGTGTGGCAGCACGAGCGGCCGAAGTTCCCGAACTACGCCTCGCCCATCATCCTTCACGTCGCCGGACGCGAGCAATTGATCTTGAGCGGGTGCGACCTCGTCACCAGCCTCGATCCGCGCAGCGGGCGGGTGATTTGGGAAGCGCCGGGCTCGACGACCGAGTGCGTCACGTCGCCCGTGACCGACGGGCGCAGCGTGGTCGTCAGCGGCGGCTATCCGAAGAACCATGTGGCGGCGATTCGCGGCGATGGCACCGGCAGCGTCGCGTGGGAGAACACCAGCCGTGTTTACGTGCCTTCGATGCAGTTCGACAAGGGCCACCTGTTCGCGGTGCTCGACGCCGGCGTCGCTGCGTGCTGGAACTTCGAGACCGGGGCCGAGGTGTGGAAGGGCAGGCTTGGCGGGACGTTTAGCGCGTCGCCCGTGCTCGTCGGCGACTTGCTGTTCGCCATGAACGAGGCCGGGCGCACCTTCATCTTCAAGGCCACGCCGGCCGCATTCGAATTGGTCGCCGAGAATCCGCTCGGCCACGAGGCGATGGCCACGCCGACCATTTGCGGCGGCCGCATCTACCACCGCGGCGCCTCGCGCGTGGACGGTCGCCGCCAGGAATTCCTTTATTGCATCGGGGTCAAGGAGTGACCGGGAACGCGGCGCGAAGCCGAACCTGCGCGCCCCGTGCCGCCAAGGGTCGTTACGCGCGTGGGTTCGGATCCCGTTTGCGACGACGGGCAAAGCGTCGCCGTCTCGAAAAAGCCGTCCGCCTCGCCGTGGACCTTCCGCAACGCCTCGTGCACGAGCGCGGTTGGTTGCAGCGTCTGGCCGGGCGACTCGCCCGCCAACATTTGCGCGGCCAGCCAGCGCAACTCTTCGTAGACCAAGGGCAGCAATTCCCCCGCGGCCTTCCCGTCGCCTTGCTCCGCGGCCTGCAGCAACCGGGTTACGTCACTCACGGTTCCTTGGTGACAGCCGGAGCGGGGCTGCTCAAACCGAACCGGTGAACCCGTGTCCCTTGGGCGCGCCGGACTTCGGGGCGATCCTCCTCCGACCCAACATCACTCTTGGCATCGCGCGGCGGGCCGATACGCTGCTGCGCGACCCATGAGAAACGTGGCACGTGCGCTCGCCTGCTGTGCGGCCCTGGTTGTGACGGAACTCCGCGCCGCGGCGCCGGCGACTTCCACGCCCGCGCCGCTGCCACCGCCCGAAGCCGCGAAGACCATGCAGGTGCCGCCGGGCTTCAACGTCACGCTCTTCGCCGGCGAGCCGGACGTGGTGCAACCGGTGTCCTTTTGCATCGATCATCGCGGGCGGCTGTGGGTCGCCGAGGCCATCAACTATCCCGAGCGCACCAACGGCCCGAACGACCGCATCGTCATCTTCGAGGACATCAACGGCGACGGGCGCTTCGACAAGCGCACGCTCTTTTACAACAAGCTCAACTACGTCACCGGCATCGAGGTCGGCTTCGGCGGCGTGTGGGCGATGTCGCCGCCGCACTTTGTCTTCATCCCCGACCGTGACGGCGATGACCGGCCGGACTCCGACGCGCAGGTGCTGCTCGACGGCATCGGCATCAAGGAAAGCCGGCACAATCTCGCGAACGGATTCACGTGGGGCCCCGACGGCTGGCTTTACGGCGGGCATGGACGCACGTCGCCCTCGAAGGCCGGCAAGCCCGGCACGCCCGCGGACAAACGCATTCACTTCGACGGCGGCGTCTATCGCTATCACCCGACGCGGCATGTCTTCGAGGCGTTCGCCGACGGCACCACGAACCCGTGGGGCGTGGACTTCGACGACTTCGGCGAGCCGTTCATCTCGAACTGCGTCAACCCGCACCTCTATCACGTCATCCAGGGCGCGCACTACGAGCCGTGGCGCAACCGGCCGTCGAGCCTCTACGCCTACGACCGCATCCGCAGCATCGCGGATCATCTGCACTGGGGCGACGGCCGCGGCGGCGACACCAAGCGCGGCGACCTGCCCGACCTGCGCACCGGCGGCGGCGGCCACGCGCACGTGGGCATGATGATCTACCTGGGCGACAACTGGCCCGACAAGTATCGCAACGGCGCGTTCATGTTCAACGTCCACGGCCGCCGCTTGAATCACGACGCGCTTGCGCGCAAAGGCTCCGGCTACGTCGCGACACACGAGCCGGATTTCCTCGTCTCGAAGGACCCGTGGTTCATGGGCATCACCGTGCGCTACGGGCCCGACGGCGGCGTGTTCATGAGCGACTGGTCGGACACCGGCGAATGCCACAGCTACGTGAACACACAGCGCGGCACCGGCCGCATCTTCAAGGTCACCCACGGCACGCCGGAGCCGCGCCCGGTGGACGTCGCGCGCCTCTCCGACACCGACCTCGTGCAACTCCACCTCCACAAAAACGACTGGTGGGTCCGCCACGCGCGCCGCGCGTTGCAGGAACGCGCCGCCGCCGGACGCGATCTCTCCGCCGCGCGCCAATCGTTGAACGAAATGCTTGCGAAGCATCCGGACGTGACGCGCAAGCTGCGCGCGCTGTGGACACTGCACGCGACGGGCGGGCTGGAGGAGGACTTCCTCCGCGCACAACTCGCCCATGAGAGCGAACACGTGCGCGCGTGGGCCGTGCGCCTGTTGTGCGAATCAAAACCGTCCGCCGGCGCGGTGCGCCGTTTCACCGCGATGGCCGCGCAAGACCCGTCGCCCAAAGTGCGCCTCGCGCTCGCAAGCGCGCTTCAGCGCATGCCGCACACCGACCGCTGGGGCATCCTCGCCGGCCTCGCCTCGCGCGCCGAGGACGCCGCCGACCCGAACCTTCCCCTCATGCTCTGGTATGCCTTCGAGCCGATGGTGAAGACCGACCTGCCCCGCGCGCTCAAGCTCGCCGGCGATTCGAAGATTCCTCTGCTGCGCCAGTTCGCCGCCCGCCGCGCGGCAGAATCGGAGTGAAGAACTCAAACCGCTTGCGCCGCTTTTCCGCGTCCGTTACAAAGCGTCCTCTTTGCGCGGCCCGCCGCGCACGCAAACGCGAATTCCTTCAACCTGCAACCCTCAACTCCTCATGCCCTACTCCACATGCACTGTTCCCGCCGGCGGCAAGATTTCCATCAGCCAGGGCAAGCTCAACGTCCCGAACAACCCCATCATCCCCTTCATCCGCGGGGACGGCACGGGGCCGGACATCTGGGCGGCGTCGGTGCGCGTGATGGACGCCGCGGTGCAGAAAGCCTACGCCGGCCAGCGCAAGATCGCATGGATGGAAGTCTTCGCCGGCGAGGCCGCCTTCAACAAGTTCAACAACTGGCTGCCCGACGACACCGTCGAGGCGTTCAAGGAATTCCTCGTCGGCATCAAGGGCCCGCTGACGACGCCCGTCGGCGGCGGCATCCGCTCGCTCAACGTCGCGCTGCGCCAGATGCTCGACCTCTACGTCTGCCTCCGTCCCGTGCAGTATTTCACCGGCGTGCCCAGCCCCGTGAAACACCCCGAGAAGGTGGACATGGTCATCTTCCGCGAAAACACCGAGGACATCTACGCCGGCATTGACTGGCAGGCCGGCTCGCCCGAGACGAGGAAGTTCCTCGAATGGCTCGCGCAAACCTCGCCCAGGGACTTCAAGAAAGTCCGCTTCGGCACCCAGCCCGCCGCCGAGGAATTCTGGAAGCTCGTCGGCGCCGCCGGCTTCCCGTGCGACGTGCAGGTCGGCATCGGCATCAAGCCCGTGAGCTACTCCGGCAGCGTGCGCCTCATCCACAGCGCCATGACCTATGCCCTCAAGAACAAGCGCAAGTCCGTCACGCTCGTCCACAAGGGCAACATCATGAAATACACCGAGGGCGCCTTCCGCGACTGGGGCTACAAGGTCGCCAAGGAACACTTCGGCGCGGTCGAGATGGACGGCGGCCCGTGGTGCAGGATTCCCGAGGGCAAACCCGGCGCGGGCCTCGTCATCAAGGACGCCATCGCCGACATCACCCTCCAGCAGGTCCTCACGCGCCCGACCGACTTCGACGTCATCGCCACGCTCAACCTCAACGGCGACTACTTGAGCGACGCCCTCGCCGCGCAGGTCGGCGGCATCGGCATCGCGCCCGGCGGCAACATCAACTACATCACCGGCCACGCCATCTTCGAGGCCACGCACGGCACCGCGCCCAAGTATGCGGGCAAGGACGTGGTGAACCCCGGCTCCGTGGTGCTCTCCGGCGAGATGATGCTGCGCCACCTCGGCTGGACCGAAGCCGCCGACCTCATCCTCAAGGGCCTCAACGGCGCCATCGGCTCCAAGAAAGTCACCTACGACTTCGCGCGCCTGATGGAAGGCGCGACGGAGATCAAGTGCTCCGCCTTCGGCGACAACATGATCGCGCACATGTAGCGCGGGTCCCTTTTGCCTACAGCATGATGCCGCCGGTGTTTGTTGTTCTCGGCGGGGTAGCCGTCCTTGTCGCCGGCGCAGATGTGGAGGCTGATGGAATCCTTGCGGTTGGCGAGGCCGATGATCCACCAGTCGCCCGAGGCGCGAGGCTTGCGGCGCTCCGTGTTGCGTCGAGCCCGAGAAATGTGTTGTCATCGCGGCGCGGCGTTCCAAATATCGCGGCCGCGCGAGGGCGGGCTGACGCCGCACCGCGCGGTTCAGCGTCCCGAATGCCGCACCGCACGACGAATTCCTGTTCATCATGGCTTCCCTGACTGTCAAACCGGCCGGTTCCTGCGCCTACGACATGGTGGCGTTGGGCGAAATCATGCTGCGGCTCGATCCGGGCGAAGGGCGGGTGCGCGTCGCGCGCGAGTTCAAGGTGTGGGAGGGGGGCGGCGAATACAATGTCGCCCGCGGCTTGCGGCGGTGCTTCGGCATGAAGACCGCGGTGGCGACCGCGTTCGCGGACAATGACGTGGGGCGTCTGCTCGAGGATTTCATCCTGCAGGGGGGCGTGGACACGCCGTTCATCCGGTGGGCGAAGTTTGACGGCATCGGGCGCGAGACGCGCAACGGGCTGAACTTCACGGAGCGGGGCTTCGGCGTGCGCGGCGCGGTGGGCACGCCGGACCGCGGCCACACGGCGGCGAGCCAGCTCAAGCCGGGCGATTTCGACTGGGACCACATCTTTGGCAAGCTCGGCGTGCGGTGGCTGCACACGGGCGGCATTTTCGCGGCGCTCTCGGACACGACGCCGCAGCTCGTGATCGAGTGCGTGCAGAAGGCGAAGCAGCACGGGACGGTGGTGAGCTACGATTTGAACTACCGCCCGAGCCTGTGGAAATCCATCGGCGGGCAGCGGCGCGCGCAGGAGGTGAACCGCGAGATCGCGAAGCACGTGGATGTGATGATCGGCAACGAGGAGGATTTCACGGCGTGCCTCGGCTTCCAGGTCGAGGGCGCGGACGAGCACCTGCTGCACATCGACGTGAGCGCGTTCAAGCGGATGATCGAGACGGCGGTGAAGACGTTTCCGAATTTCAAGGTCACGGCCACGACGCTGCGCGCGGCGAAGACTGCGACGCGCAATGACTGGGCGGCGATCGCGTGGATGGGCGGGCGGTTCTACGAAAGCCGGAAGTATCCGGACCTGGAGATACTGGACCGCGTCGGCGGCGGCGACAGTTTTGCCAGCGGGCTCATCTACGGCCTGATGACGACGGGCGACCCGCAGCAGTCGGTGGATTACGGCGCGGCGCACGGCGCGCTGGCGATGACGACGCCGGGCGACACTTCGATGGCGGACAAGGGCGAGGTGGAGAAGTTGATGAAGGGCGGCGGCGCGCGCGTGCAGCGCTAGACGGCGCGGTGGCTACCTGCCTCCGGCGCGCAATCCCGCCGCGCTCATCGCGGGAGCGAGCGCGGCGTAGCTTTTCTTCGCCGCGAGGAACGGGTCGTAACCCGCCTGGTTGAAAACCTGGCTGCTCACCTCGACCATCACCGGCCCGGTCCACGCCGCTTCCTTCAGCCGGCTGAAATAATCGCGGTAATCGATCGTTCCCTCGCCGGGCAGCACGAACTTGAATTTGCCGAGTTCGCCCTCGCTGTCCTTCACGTGGATGAACACCGACTGCGGCAGCAGCGCCTTCAACGTGTCCGCGAGCGCGAGGCCGCGAAGCTGGTAGTGGCTGAAATCGTAGGCGGCCTTGATCCACGGGCTGCGGACCTGGTCGAGCAACCAGAGCGCGTGCTCGGGAAGGTGCATCGCGCCGGAGACGTGCGGCTTGATGGCGACGACCAGTTTGTGCGCCGCGGCGATTTCGGCCCAGCCGCGGAGCCGCTCGGCGAAGCCGTCGCGCAAGAGCGCCCACTGGTCGGGCCTTCCGCCGAGCACCGTCTCGAGCGGCGGCGGCGCGGCGGGTGAGATCGCGTGCGCGAGTTCGGCCGCGGCCTTGATCCGGTCGAGGTTTTGCTGGTGCGATTTCGCATCGCCTGTGAGCGGGAGGTTTTCCATCAACGCGCCGAGCCGGAGGCCGAGCGCGGCGAGGCGCCGGGCAAGGTCGCGTCGCGCGTCGGCGGTGAGCAGCTTCGGCTCGGTCGGGTAGCCGGGCATGAGCGGGAATTCGACCGCATCGTAGCCGATCGCCGCGCACGTTTGCAGCGCCTTGTCGAGCGTGAGGGGCTTCATGCCGTAAAGACTGAAGCCAAGGGTCACCCCGGCCGGCGCGGGCGCGGCGCCGAGGACGGACACGCCGAGGCTCGCGGCGAGCGCACTGCCGCGCTTGAGGAACTCGCGCCTCGATCGTGGAGTGGTCGTCATGAGCTACCCGCGTCCCGTGCTGCGCTTGAGCATCGCCACGAACTCCTTGAGCAGCCACGTGTTGTCCATCCACACGCGCGAGGTCACGAGGTTGCCGGAAATCACGACGGGTTCGTTGACGTAGGTGGCGCCGCCCTGTTGCGCGTCGAGGGCGCACTTCGCCACGGTCGTGACGGTGCGCCCGCGAATGCAGTCAGCGGCCGTGAGAATCTCCACGCCGTGGCAAAGCGCCGCAACGGGTTTGTTCGCGTCGAAGAAGTGCCGCGTGATGCGCAGCAGGTCCTTGTCGTAGCGCAGGTATTCGGGCGCGCGGCCGCCGGAGACGAACAGGCCGCAATAGTCGCGCGGGTCCACGTCGCGAAACGCCACGGTCGCGCGCACGTGATACGCGGCGCTTTCGCGGGTGATGTCCCACTTGGGCTCGCCGTCCGCCGTGGGCGGGATCTCGTGCATCACGCCGTGGTAAAGGCGCGCCTCGGGCCCGGCCACCACCACCTCGAAGCCATCCTCCGGCAGGCGGAACATCGGATACATCGTGTCCATGACCTCCGTGGCGTCGCCGATCGGGAGCAGAACTTTGAGTGAGGTCACGCGACGCGCGCGCGGGGAGCGTTTGTTCATGCGGCGAGGACAACAAACCCCCGCAAGGGTGTCAATGGCGCGGGGAGGTTGAAGTCCGGTTTCGAATCGCGCGGCCGCGGCGGGAGCCGAGTTGGCACTCGACAGCGAAAACGGGCGGGCGCACCGTTTCGGCGTGAACCTCATTCCGCATCAAGCCCCGGCTTTCGGCGCTGCTGTCCGCCTGGCGCTCCTCCTGGCGTTCGCGGGCCCGCCTGCTTCCGCCGCGCAGTTCGTCTTGTTCGACGCCACCTTCAACTACACCAAGCAGGACGCGGACCATTCCAAGCCGAGCAAGTCGCACGCCTGCATCAAGGGCGCGGCGCTCAATCCCGACCGGCCGCGCGACTAGCGCCTGTCCCGGCGGCTTGTCGTCTCCTGAGCAATGCCACCCTCCAACACAAGCGGACTCGCGGGCCGGGCATTCGTTGCCATCTGGCACGACATCGCGCCCGAGGGATTGGGGACTTTCTACGAGTGGCACAACCGCGAGCACATGCCCGAGCGGCTTGCGATTCCTGGATTTCAACGCGGCCGCCGATACATCCGCGTCGCCGGCGAGGGGCAGGAGTTTTTCAACCTCTACGAAGTGGACTCGTTCGACGTGCTCGTCGGTCCGGACTACCTCGCGCGGCTCAACGCGCCGACGCCGTGGACGAAACAGGCGGTCGCGCATTTTCGCGACGTCACGCGCGGTTTATGCCGCGTCGCTGGTTCGCTCGGAACAGGGCAGGGCGGCGTGATCGCCACGCTTCGCTTCGCCGTGAGCATGGGGCGCGATGCGGCGATGCGACAGATGCTGGCAGACGAGTCGATTCCGGCGCTGCTCTCGCAACCGGGAATCGTCGGGGCACACGCGGGCTGCGCCGACACGGCTGGATCGAGCATCCCCACCGCGGAGAAACTGGCACGACAAAGCCCCACCGACATCCCGTCGTGGGTAATGCTCGTCGAGGGGATTTCACACGAGCACCTTGGGCGAGCCCTCCCCGCCGCGCGGTGCGCCGAGCTGCTCGCATTGGGCGGCGTTCCGGATGAACCTGTCACGGGCTTTTATCGCCTCGAAGCCGAATGCCTCGGCGGGCTGCAAGCGAGCGCGCGCTCCAGCAGGGGCGAAATCGAGCCCGCACACGCTTGAATGTCGCCGTGCGACCGTGGTCAAACTCGCTGACTTTATGATGGTGAGAATTTCAATCCCGTCGGTTTCGGTGTCGTTGCTGCTGACAGGGGCACTCCAACCCTCGCGGGTTGATGCGGCCACGAAGCAGGCGGTTGACTTCAACCGCGACATCCGGCCCGTCATGTCGGACACGTGCTTCGCGTGCCACGGGCCCGACGCGCAACAGCGCAAGGCCGGCCTCCGGCTCGACGTTCGCGACGAGGCGCTCAAGCCCTCGAAGTCCGGCAAGGTCCCCATCGTGCCGGGCAAGCCGGACAAATCAGAGGTCGTCGCGCGGCTCTTCGCGAAGAAGGCTGACGACCTCATGCCGCCTGCGGAATTCCACAAGTCCATCACGCCCGCGCAGCGCGAGCTGTTGCGGCGGTGGATTGCGGCGGGTGCGCCCTATCAAAGCCACTGGTCGTTCGCGCCCGTCACTGCGCCGGCGCCGCCGGATGTTCACAGTCCGAAGTTCAAGGTTCAAAGTTCACCGGTGGCCGCGGCGAACCCGATTGACCGTTTCATCCTCGCCCGGCTCGCGAAGGAGGGGCTTCAGCCGTCTGCCGGGGCGGACAAGCCCGCGTTGCTCCGGCGCGCCACCCTCGCGCTCACGGGACTCCCGCCGACGCCGGCGGATGTGGACGCATTTCTCGCCGACACGTCGCCGCGCGCCTACGAGGCGGTCGTGGACCGGTTGCTCGCATCGCCGCACTTTGGCGAGCGCATGGCGGTGCCGTGGCTCGACCTCGCGCGTTACGCGGACACGGCGGGTTACCACAACGACTCGCTGCGCGAGATGTGGCTGTGGCGCGACTGGGTGGTGCAGTCCTTCAATGACAACAAGCCGTTCGACCGCTTCACCGTCGAGCAGCTCGCCGGCGACCTGCTGCCAAACGCGACGCGCGCGCAGAAGCTCGCGAGCGGTTTCATGCGCAACGTGATGACCTCCGATGAGGGCGGGATCATTGATGCCGAATACCTGAACATCTACATCGTGGACCGCGTGTCGACGCTCGGCGTGACGTGGCTCGGCATGTCAGTCGGCTGCGCGCAATGCCACGACCACAAATACGACCCGGTCACGACGCGTGATTTCTACGGGCTCTACGCATTCTTCCACAACGTGCCCGAGCGCGGCAAGGACGGCACCCGCACGCAAAATCCCGAGCCGCGCATGCCCGTGCCCTCGGCCGAGCAGGAGGCTGAACTCGCCAGGCTCACGAACCACATCGCCGCCGCTGACGGGCGCGTGAAGGCGCTCGAGGGCAAACTTGACGCCGCGCAAACCGACTGGGAACGCAGGCTTGCGGGCGATTCGCGGCTGCGCGAAGTCAGCGGGCCGTTCGACCGCTTCCCGCTTGATGCGAATGGCAACGGCGTGACGCACGATGGCCGGCCCATCGAGGGAAAACTCGCGGGCGAGACGAGCTTCACCGACGGCGCGGAGGGCGGTTCGCTCCGCGTCGAGGGCAGGGGGCATGTCGACGTCGGCGCGCGCTACGACTTCGAGAAGTCCGACACGTTCAGCGTCGGCGTCTGGCTGCGGCTCAAGAACACGCCGTCCGGGGCGCCGCTCGGCAAGATGGAGCGCGACGGTCCGCTGCGCGGGTGGGACCTCGAGTTTCACGCGGGCAAGGCGAGCGTGCATCTCATCCACAAATGGCCCGACGACGCGATCCACGTGCAAACGGAGAAGGACCTGCCGTTCGACACGTTTCAACACGTCGCCTTCAGCTATGACGGCTCGGGCAAGGCGGCGGGCGTGAAGGTGTTCGTCAACGGACAACCCGTCGCGACCAAGGCGCTGAAGGACCGGCTCACGGGCAGCATCAAGACCGCCGCGCCGTTCGCCCTCGGCCGGCGCGGGGGCGGTGCGTCGCCATTCACGGGACGCGTGGACGACCTGCACATCTTCACGCGTGCGCTGAGCGATGCCGAAGTGGCCACGCTCGCGGGAGGTCCGACCTTCGCGCTCGCGGCCATCGAGCCCGCCAGGCGCACGAAGGAGCAGACGGACAAGCTGCGGAAGTTTTTCCGCGAGACGCAGGCCGCGGATTACATCGCCGCGAAGCGGTCGGCCGAGGACGCGCGCAAATCGAAGGCCGACCTCGACAAGCTTGTGCCCAGCGTGATGGTCATGGCCGAGATGGAGCAACCACGCGACACGTTCATCAAGGTGCGCGGCGCCTACGACAAGAACGGCGAAAAGGTGGGCGCTGCGTTTCCCGCGTTCCTGCCGGGGCCGGAGCGCAACCCGACGAACCGCCCGACGCGCCTCGACCTTGCGCAGTGGCTGGCATCGGGCGGCCATCCGCTCACCGCGCGCGTCACGGTGAACCGCCTGTGGGCGATGCTCTTCGGCACGGGGCTCGTGAAGACGGTGAACGACTTCGGCGCGCAGGGCGAGTGGCCGAGCCATCCCGAGCTGCTCAACTGGCTCGCGGCGGACTTCGCGCGCGACTGGGACGTGAAGCGCGCGCTCAAGCAAGTCGTGATGAGCCACGCGTTTCGCCAGAGCGCCGCGGTCACACCCGCGCTGCTCGCGAAGGACGCCGAAAACCGCCTGCTCGCGCGCGGGCCGCGGTTCCGCATGGACGCCGAGTTCGTGCGCGACAACTCGCTCGCCATCGCCGGCCTGCTCAACCCGAAACTGGGCGGCAGGGCGGTCTTCCCGTTCCAGCCGCCGGGCATCTGGGAAGTCAACGAAATGGCCGGCGGCGGGTGGAAGCACCAGCGCGACGACGGCCAGTACCGGCGCGCGCTCTACATTTACCTGCGCCGCAGCACGCCGTATCCCAGCCTGCTGACCTTCGACGCCCCGAACCGCGAGGTCTGCACCGCCGGCCGCGCGCGCACGAGCACGCCGCTGCAGTCGCTCGTCCTCATGAACGATCCCGTCTATGTCGAGGCCGCCCGGGCGTTCGCGGCGCGCGTGCTCAGGGACGGCGGCGCGACCGACGCGTCGCGGCTGGAGTTCGCGTGGAAGCTTGCGCTCGCCCGCCCGCCGACGGCGACGGAACGCGCCGTGATCGAACGGACACTCGCGACGCAGCGCGCGAGATTCATTGCCGAGAAGCCGGCTGCTGAATCGCTGCTGAAGGTGGGCGACTTCAAGAATCCGGAGAGCGCGGCGCCGGCGGAACTCGCCGCGTGGACCGCTGTCGCGAATGTCATCCTGAACCTCAACGAGACACTCACTCCATGAACCCCGAATCCGCGAGACATCTCACGCGCCGCGCGTTCCTCCAGCGCAATTCCACCGGGCTCGGCGCGCTCGCGCTCGCGTCGTTGCTCCGACCCGAAGCGTTCGGCTCGCCGCCGTCCAACGCGGCCGGGCGAGGCGTGCTGGGCCGGCTTCACCACGCGCCGCGCGCAACGCGCGTCATCTACCTCTTCATGTCCGGCGCCCCGTCGCACCTCGACCTTTACGATCCCAAGCCGAAGCTCGTCGAGATGACCGGCAAGGACTTGCCCGACTCCGTGCGGCAGGGCCAGCGCATCACCGGCATGACGAGCGGGCAGAAGAACCTGTTCTGCGTGGGCTCGCCGTTCGCGTTTGCGAAGCACGGGCAGTGCGGGATGGACTTCAGCACGCTGCTGCCGAACATCGCGAAGCTCGCCGACGACGCGACGTGGATCCGCTCCATGTTCACCGAGGCGATCAATCACGACCCGGCGGTGACGTTCTTCAACACCGGACACCAGCAGCCCGGCCGGCCGACGATGGGCGCGTGGTGCGGCTACGGCCTCGGCAGCGAGAACGCCGACCTGCCGGCCTACATCTGCCTCAACTCCGGCGGCGGGGGCCAGCCGTTGCAGTCGCGCTACTGGGGCAGCGGCTTCCTGCCCGCGCAGCACGGCGGCGTCACGTTTCGCAGCGCGGGCGACGCGGTGCTCTACCTCTCGAATCCACCGGGCATCAGCACCGAGACGCGGCGCTCGACGATTGACGCGATGAACGAGCTGAACCGCCTTCAACTCGGCGCGCTCGGCGACCCGGCCATCGCCGCGCAGATCGAGAACTACGAGCTGGCGTTCCGCATGCAGGCGAGCGTGCCGGAGTTGATGGACTTGTCGCGCGAGCCGGACTCCATCTTCGAGCAATACGGCGCGAAGAAAGGGCAGGCGAGCTTCGCGGCCAACTGCATCATCGCCCGGCGGCTCGTCGAGCGCGGGGCGCGGTTCATCCAGTTGAACCACCGCGACTGGGATCATCACGGCGGGTTGCCCGGCGCGCTGCCGGGCAAGGCGAAGGAGGTGGACCAGTCCGCCTCCGCGCTCGTGACGGACCTGAAGCAGCGCGGATTGCTCGACGACACGGTCGTGATCTGGGGCGGCGAATTCGGGCGCACGAGCTACAGCCAGGGCGAGATCAAGCCGACCAGCTTCGGGCGCGACCATCATCCGCGCTGCTTCACGGTGTGGGTGGCGGGCGGCGGCTTCCGGCGCGGGTGCGTGTTCGGCGGGACGGATGATTTCGGCTACAACATCACGCGCGACCCCGTGAGCGTGCATGACTTCCACGCGACGTTGCTGCACCAGCTCGGTGTGAACCACAAGCTGCTCACGTTCCGCCATGAGGGGCGCGATTACCGGCTCACCGACATTCACGGTGAACTGGTTTCGGGGATCGTGGGCTGACCGCGGGCGCATCAAGACCTCACGCTCAAGCATGGCGTGGACGTCACCCTCGGCGGCGCGGCGAAGAAGGACGACAAGTAAGCCCCGTGCCGGCGCCTCGCATTTGCCCTGCGTTTGAATTTCACCGCCGTTCCGGCGCGGACGCTTGCTCCAGATCCACCCGGGCCACCGCGTAGACAAGCACCCGCGGAACGGTGAAACTCGCGTAGCCGGCGGACTGCTTCACCGGCAACTTCTCGGGAACAGCCATGGAGTCGGGAGAGAGCAGGCGGACTGACTTCACCCGTTCCCCGGCGCCGAGCGCGAGCCGCACCGGCACTTGCTCGCACGCCATCGGATTCTCCTCTTGCGGCCCCCGGCCCATCCTCGCGTTCGCGGGCGGCTCGGTGCGGTTGTAATTCACGAGGTGGACGAGCACCCGCCGGGGTTCCGGCTGGCGCATCAGCGATATCACGGCCGTCGGGTGTCCCTCGCGGCGGGTGACGCCGGCGAGTTCATTGGCGCCCCATGTCGCGGCGACGGCGGGCAGATTCGTGGAGAGCACGGGCAGCCGCACACCGCGGAAGCCGGCGATCACCGATCGCGCGTTGTCATCCATGGCCGACTCGTCGCACCACGCAAGGGCGCGGCGGCCAAGCACATCGCGGGTGTTCACGATGTCATCGGGCACCACGTCAAACGCGAAGCCGTCGCGAACAAGCTGGCGGCCGAGTCGCTTGAACTGCTCGACGGGAGTGACGGTTCCGGCATGCACCGCGCGCCGCGGATAAAGCACGAGCAATTCGGCCGCGGGTTGCGCGCCGAGATACAGGTCGCGATGCCGCCGGGCGAAGTCGAAGTAACTCACGAGCGCGGAGCGGCCCGCGGGATTCTTGAAGTTCGCGTAGAAACCCATTCCTGCGCCGCCGTTGGCGATGCCCTCGGCGATGGCCGCGCGCAGGCGGGTTTGCTCGTATTTGCCGAGCACGAACGGCTTCGGCCCGAACGCGCCGCGGATGTAGCGCAGTTGCAGCGTCCCGTCGCCGAGGTCGCCGTTCGCGAGGTCGGTCTGCGAGGCGGCATTGCCGGTGGAATACCACAGATAGTCCTCGCCGCGCCCCCAAAGCCCGCCGGGCAGGGCGCTGCGTTCGTCGCCGTTGATCTGGCTGAACGCGCCGAGATGATTCCATTGCGCGACCATCAGCCCGGGCTTGAGTGAGCGGCCGTAATGGATGAACACGTCGTCGAAGTCGTGCTTGAGCGCTTCCTGGGTCCATCGCAACGCGGCCATCTTGTAGGGGGTGGTTTGGTTCGGGTCGTGCCACGACGGGATGTCGGCGAAGCGATGCGTCCTCAAGTCGGCGATGCCGAGCTTTGCGGTCAAGTCCGCGGCGGTGTAGTTCGTCTGAAGCCACGCGCGGAAGCCGCCGACGCAGTGCGCGCACATGCAGTCCCGGCGGTAGAAGTAATTCGCGATGAGCCCGTCCACGCCGCGCGTGACCGCCTGCTTGACCATCGCCTTGAGGCAGGCGCGCCACTGCGGGTTGTTGAGGCACCCGTGATACTCGGGCCAGCCGCCCACCCGGTAGCTGAGCGTCGAGATGACCTTGCCGGTCGCGTCCACTTGCAGCATCGAGACCGGATCCGCGGCGGGCTTGGGGCCGAGCTGCGGTTCATCCCATTTCGCATACCACTCGAAAAAACCGGCGCGGTTCGTGTGTTCGCCGAAGATGAACGTGGTGTTGAAGTGCCCGACGGCGCGCAGCCCTAGCGAGTGAATCTCGCGGTTGAGGTCCTCGAAGAACCTCCCGCACTCGTCCGTGCCCCGCACCGGCAGATGCGCGGGATAGCCCTTGTGGTGCGGCGTGTGCGCCAGGCTGAAAAACGTGACGCCGTAGAATCCGACCTGCGCGACTTCGGGCCGGGCCTCGGCCAGAAAGTCCACGTAGTCCCGCGTGCCGTAGTCGGTCCAATGGGCCACCATCGTGTTGAACCAGCGCGAGTCGGGGGTGGAGCCGGGTTGGTTGGGCGCTGCAGGGGCGGCGATGGACAGCGAAACGGCGAACAGCGACGCACCAACGGCCTTCATGGAATTCACCGGCGCATCTTCTGCAACTCGCTGCGCGCGTCAACCGCATCCTTCGGTTTCGTCACCGGATTCCGGCGGGTGGCACCGGGCAGTCCAGCGAATTGCTGATGGCGCGAAGCAGTTCGGCCTCTTCAACGCGCACCGAGCCGTCCGCGGAAATCACGGCGACGCATGCGGTGAGGATCCGCTTCTTCATCGGAAACGCCGCGGCACCGAGCGCGTCGAGGGCGGAGCCGAGCGCGTCGAGTTTGCATTCGTCCTGCGGTAACGGCTCGTCGGACGGGTTCGACAGCAGCAATTCACGCCACCCGGCGCGATACGCGGCGGCGGCCATTGTCGGGTCGCCTCTGTGGCCCTGCCGGGCGAGGCAGGAGAGCAGCACCATGCATTCGCGCCGGAAGGTGAGCAACTTGCCGCGGGCGGCTTGCGGAGTGATGACGCCGAAGAAGATGCCCAGATGGCGGGCGAGCACTCTTTTGAGCGTGAACTCAAACAAGTCCAGCCACCCGTCGCTCGCGATGAGTTCGTCGAGGATTGAGTTGAAACGCTCGAACTGCGAGCGGTTCATCCGCCGCAGGCCGGTGAGCGCAAGGTCGAGCAGCGCCAGCTTTCGAGCCCGGTCGCGCAGTTCGGGAAGCGGTTCAAGCCGGGCGAGGTCGTCGCAAACGGGCGCGTCCGACTGCTCCCGCAGCCGGGCGATCTGCCCGGCGCGCACCGCGGGTTCCTCGCTGAGCAGCAGCGCGAACACGAGCGCGCGCGACCCGTGCGGATCGCGGGCAGCGACCGTAATCGCGTCCGGAAGCGCGCGGACGAAGTCAGCCGCGTGTTTGAGGTCTGTGGACCGGGCGTCGCCGACGGCGAGCGGAAAGTTCGCGATGGCGCGTCGGTCCATCTTGAACGCCGCCGGGCCGGACGCCAATCCAGCGACCGGCCTGGCGGAATCTTCCGACGAAACGGGGCGTGGCTCGGCGGCGAGTTTTGCCATCTCGGCATTGAACGCGGGGTCGAGCCATTGGATGCGCTCGTTGATCGGCGGGTGCGACGCCATCAGGGCGTCGAGCCACGAGGGTCTCGCGGCGTTCGAAAAGAACAAGTGCCGGAGCAACGACGCTTGTGGCGTGGACAACACGGAGCCGTGGCGAAAGCCGGCGATTTTCTTGAGCGCACCCGCGAGCCCGAGCGGGTTGCGGGTGAACTGCACCGCGGACGAGTCGGCGAGGAACTCCCGCTGGCGCGAGACCGCCGCCTGGATGAGCCGGCCAAAGAACACGCCGAGGTAGCCGATGACCAGCAGCGCGAGTCCCAAGAGAAACAAGACGACGAGAATCCCGCTGGCACCCTTGTCGCGCCGACTGCTCAAACGGTGGCCACGGGAATCGCTGATCAACTGCACGAGCACTTTGCCCACCACCGCGAGGCCCATGATGCCGCCGAGCCAGCCCGCGAGCCGGATGTTCAACCGCATGTCCCCATTCAGGATGTGGCTGAACTCGTGGCCGACCACGCCCTGCAACTCGTCGCGTGTGAGATTCTGCAGCGCGCCGCGGGTCACGGCCACCGCGGCGTCGCTCGTGGTTTTCCCGGCCGCGAAGGCGTTGATGCCGTCCTCATCCTCCAGCACGAACACCGCCGGCGCGGGCACGCCGGAGGCGATGGACATTTCCTCGACCACGTTCAGCAAGCGGCGCTCCAGCGGGTCGAGGCTGGCCGGGTCCACCTGCCGGCCGCCGCAGGATTGCGCCACCGCTGAGCCGCCGCCGGCCAGGCCCGCCCAGGTGATGCCCGCGCCGCACAGCACGATGAGCAAAGTTGCCGCGATGTTGATCGCGATCAAGACCGGGTCGTCGATTCGGCTCTGTCGCGACTCCAATACGAACGGCACCAACGCGCTGACGACCAAATGGACCGCCGTGACGATGAGGGCCAGGGCGATGAAGAACAGGACGAGCAACCGGCCGGTGTTGCGGCGCGCGGATTCCTGTTTGGCGAAGAAGTCCATGCAGGGTTGGGGCCGTTCAGTTGAATGCCACCTTCACATTCTCCCGCTCGGCGTCGTTGTCGATCGTCCACAGCGGGGCCTCGGCAAAATGGAATGCGCGCGCGAGCAGGTTCGCGGGGAACGACTGCACCTGCGTGTTGTAGACCATCACCGCGTCGTTGAAGGCCTGCCGCGCGAATCCGATGCGGTTCTCCGTGGCGCTGAGTTCCTCCATCACGAGCGCCATGCTTTGGTCGGCTTTGAGATCGGGATACGCCTCGGCGATGGCCAGCAAGCGGCCGAGCCCGGCGACGAGCGCGCCCTCGGCCCGGAGCAACTCCCGCATTGCCCCGCTGTCCGCGGGATTCGCGGCGGCGCGCGAGGCGGCGGAGACCGCGGCAGCGCGGGCTGTGGTGACCTCCTCGAGCGTGGCGCGCTCGTGCTTCAGGTAGCCCCTCGCCGTCTCGACAAGGTTCGGGATGAGGTCGTGGCGCCGCTTGAGTTGCACATCGATCTGCGCGAAGGCTCGCTTGAACTGGTTGCGCAGGGCGACGAGCCCGTTATAGACGGCGAGTGCATACCCGATGAGCAGCACGGCGAGCGCGACCGGAACGAGGATCAGCATGGAGGGCATGAAGGGGTGTGGTTGAATTCGGGCTCGGCGAGAGAGTGTTCGAGCCGGGAAGGCCGCTCAATTACAATTCTCCCGCCGAATCGCAGCCGGGCTGGATGGCGCTGCTGTTTCTGGTTCCCGTCGTGAATCTCGCCGTGCTGCCGATTGTGGCTTTCACCGGCGGCGGCTCCGGGTCGGCACCCGAGCAAACAGCCTGACTTGGTCGCTCCCGAGAGCTTTCCGGCCGGGGCGCGGGGCTACTGCGCGTCTACGAGCACGACTTGTAGTCGCCTGCGATCGATGGCGTAGCGTTTTCCTTGCGGCGCCTGCGGCATTTCCTTCACGTATTTGTCGCGGACAAGGGTCTGGAAGTCTGCCGGCATCTTCCGATGGTCCATGAGGTAGAGGTGGACGGCTTCCGTGAGTTGGACGTGGACAGGATTCCGGAGCGCGGCGTCCGCGGGGGCTGTGGGGAGCCGGTCCTGAACTGGTTCAGGCGTCACCGCCGGTCCGGACGAGGGCGCGGTTGCCGTGGGTGGGATGTTCGCAGGAGTTTGGGGCAGTGGCGTCGGCGGCTTTTTAGGAACCGGACTGACCGGAGGTGCGACCGGGGCAGACGGCTCCGGTTTACAACCCGTGAAGCAACCCGAAGGCAGTCCGAGCGCGAGAACGACTACGAATCGATTCCATTTCATCTGGTGGTCGCCCCGATGCGCCGCATGCGCTAAAACGTGCCCAAGTAGGGAGCACCGAACGGGGTGGACACAGTGTCTGCAGTCGAGCCCGTCAGTTCGTTTGCCAAGCCAAAGTCACCACTCGTCAGCATCGTGTGATGACGATACTCCACATGGCCATCCATGAAGATGAGGTTGCCGCCGCCCATGTGCGTGGTGGAATAAAACTCCCAGCCGTTCGGATACATCGGCACGTAGGTGTTCGGGTTGCGGGTCAAGTGCCAGTTCGTGTAGGTGCGCGGTCCGGCGGCCGCCGGAGGGCCGAGGTTCACGCGTGATGGACGCAGCCATCCGACATGAGTCCGCGCGGAACTCTCCTGAAGGCCGATGAGCCGGCTCGGGCTCGGCACCAGTGCGAATCGCCGCGTAAAATTCGCGGCTGAGACGATGAGGGCATTCGCAATGTAGATGGTGTCGTTTGTCTCGTTGGCGACATTGCCCGCCGCCTGCCATTCTGTCCGGGCGCCCGGGCAGGTGAACGCCTTGCTGTTGGTGGTGAGATTCTGCTGGAGCAACCCGAGGAAGTTGACGGTTGTCGTCGTCGCGAAGTTGGCCTGTCCCTGCGAATCCTGATACGGCGTGCGGTCGTCCTGCTCGCCGCCATACATTACGAGCGCGAGTGAAACCTGCTTCTGATTCGAGAGACACGCCGAGCGTTTGGCCTTCTCCTTCGCCTTCGTCAGCGCGGGAAGCAGCATGCCGGCGAGTATCGCGATGATGGCGATGACGACGAGCAATTCGATCAAGGTGAAACCGGCGTGCCGCGCGCGCCGGCAGGTCTGAAGGAAGGTGAGGGAGGTCATGGCCTTTTCAGTGATCGTCGTCACCGTGCCGCTCTGCGCGGGGATTGGCAAGCCCTCTTCGAAGAGTCTCTGCAGCGCTCAAACCGGACCTTGCTGGTTCGTGTTCTCAATACCCAACGGCCTGCCCGTCCTTCCGCGATTCGGTGGCGCCGATGTAAACCTTGTTTGTCGCGTCCCAGCGGATGGCTTGATACCCGCCGAAGGCTCCTGTCGAGGTGCGGCCGAGCTTGTGCCCCATCTTGCGCAGCGCCTCGAGCGACGCGAGCGGGAAGCCCTCCTCCACGTTCACCGTGCCGCCGTCGGTCATGCGTGCCGGGCTGTTCGGCTCCGTCGAGCCCACGTGGTAGATGCGCGGCGCGTCGCCCGCCTCCTGCAGGTTCATCCCGAAGTCAATCAGGTTCAGCAGAATCTGCACGTGCCCCTGCGGTTGCATGTCGCCGCCCATCACGCCGAAGCTCATCCACGGCTTGCCGTCCCGGGTCACGAACGCCGGGATGATCGTGTGAAAAGGCCGCTTGTGCGGCGCGTAGAAGTTCGGGTGCTTCTCGTCCGTGATGTTGAAGCCCTCGCCGCGGTCCTGCAGGCAGAAGCCCAGCCCGTCGGGCGTCATGCCGCTGCCCATGCCGCGGTAATTGCTCTGGATGAAGCTCACCATGTTGCCCTTCGCGTCCGCGACGGTGAGATAGATCGTGTCGCCGTGCAGCTCGGGCCGGCCCGGCTCGTAGGCCGGCGCCGCCTTGTCCATCGCGAGCAGCTTGCGCCGCTCGGCCCCGTAGCGTTTCGAGATGAGCTGCTTCACGGGAATCCTGCTGAACTCCGGGTCGCCGTAGTGCCGCGCGCGATCCTCGAACGCGAGTTTCTTCGCCTCGATGAACAGGTGCATGTGCTCCGGGCTGCCGAAGCCGAATGTCTTCAGGTCGTATCCCTCGAGCACGTTGAGCATCTGCAACGCCGCGATGCCCTGTCCGTTCGGCGGCAGCTCCCACACGTCGTAGCCGCGGTAGCTCGTCGAGACCGGCTCGACCCACGTCGAGCGATGATCCGCCAGGTCGCGCTCCGTGATGAACCCGCCGTGCCGCAGCATGTAGGCCGAAACCGTGCGCGCAAGGTCTCCCTTGTAAAACGCGTTGCGCCCGCCGCGCGCGATGCGCTCCAGCGTGCGCGCAAGGTCCGGGTTGCGGAACACCTCGCCCTTGCGCGGCCGCACGCCGCCGGGATTGTAGGTTTCGAGGAAGTTCGGATACTTCGCCTGCGGGCTCCGCGCCGACGGCCACCCGCCCGCGATCACCTCCGGCACCGGAAACCCTTCGCGCCCATACTGGATTGTTGCGGCGAGGATCGTCTTCATCGGCAGCTTGCCGAACTTCTTGTGCAGCTCGAACCACCCGTCCACGCAACCCGGCACCGTGACCGGCAACGGCCCGTAACTCGGCACCTTGCTCAGCCCGTTCGTGCGGAAATGCTCGATGGTCAGAATGTAGGGCGAACGCCCGCTTGCGTTCAGCCCGTGAAGCCGCTGCGACTTCGCATCCCACACAATGGCGAACAAATCCCCGCCGATGCCGCAGCTCATCGGCTCCATGAGACCGAGCGCGGCGTCCGCGGCGATCGCGGCGTCCACGGCCGAGCCGCCCTGCTTGAGGATGTCGAGCCCGATCTGTGATGCGAGCGCGTGGCTCGTGCAAACCATCCCGTGTGGCGCGATGGTCTCCGAGCGCGTGGCGAATTTCGTTCCCGGCCGCGCAGCGGCCGAGGCAAGCAGGGGCAGGGCAAGCGAAGACATGATGAGAACCGTGGCGTTCATGGATGCGCGCGGAGTAAAGCAGAGACGATGCATCGCGCAAGTGCCGCGTCACTTCGCCTTCACCGCCGTCCACACCTCGTCGTAGAGGCGCGTTCCGGCCCCGAGATCTTCGAGGAACTCCAACCGCTGCATCACTTCGGGCGGAGGATAGATGGCGGGGTTCGCAAGATCCTCCTTCTTGATGAACGGCCGCGCGGCCTTGTTCGGCGTCGCATACTGGATGAAGTCGGAGAGCTGCGCGCCCACGCGCGCGTCGAGCACGTGGTTGATGAACTTCTCCGCCAAGTCTCGGTGCGGCGCCTTCGCGGGCACGGCGAGGCTGTCCACCCAGAGGATGCTGCCCTCGCGCGGGATGAGGTAGCGCGTGTCCTTGTCGTCGGCCATGCCGCGCGCGGCGTCGCCGCTGTAGGCCATCGCGGCGGCGGCGGCTTTGCCGAGGACCTTGTTGCGCCCGCCCACGCCGCCCTCGAATCCCGAGGAGCGCCGCTTGGCCTCGATGAGGAGGTCGCGCGCTTCGCGCAGGTGCGCCGGGTCGGTGGAGTTGAAGCTGTGCCCCTTGAACTTGAGCGCCGCGCCGATGGTGTCGCGCGCGGTGTCGAGCATCACGAACTTGCCGGGCTGCAGCTTCGCGTCGAACAGCAGGCCCCACGTCTCGGGCAGCGGCCGTCCACGGGCCGCGCGCACGAACAGGCCCACGGTGCCCCATTGATACGCGGCGGTGAACTTGTTGCCGCGATCCCATGGCGGGCTGGCGAAGCGCTCGTCGAGGTTCTTGAGGTTCGGGATGTTCTCGTGCCGCAGCGGCGCGAGCAGGCCGAGCTTGAGCATCGTCGGCACCGAACTGTCCGGCGGCACCACGATGTCGTAGAGCGACACGCCGCCGCCCTGGATTTTGGCGAGCATGGCCTCGGCGTCTTCATACAAATCCACGGTGACCTTGCACGCGTGGAGCTTCTCGAACCCGGCGACGACCTTGGGGTCGAGGTATTCGCTCCAGATGAAGATGTTGAGCTTCGACTGTCCGGAGGCGGGCACGGCGATCAGCAGCAGCACAAACCACCGGGCGAGGCGGAGGATGGCGTGGATGGGCGTCATGGCACTTTTCTGCGCAACCAGGTCACGAGCACGGTCCCGGCGGCGGCGGCGAGCACGAGGAGCGCGGAGAGCGCGTTGATGTCCGGTGTGATTCCACGTTTCACGGACGAGTAAATCAGGATGGGCAGCGTGGTCGAGCCCGGACCGCTCGTGAAGAAGCTCACGACGAAATCATCGAGGCTCAGCGTGAACGCCAGCAACGCCGCCGCCAGCACGCCCGGCACCAACAGCGGCAGCGTCACGTGCCGGAACACCTGCGCCGGCGTCGCCCCGAGGTCGCGCGCGGCTTCTTCGAGCGACGGGTCCATTCCCGACATTCGGGCGCGCACCACGATGGCCACGAACGGAATTTGAAACGTCACGTGCGCGAGCACCATCGTCATCAGCCCCAGTTCAAACCAGCCGGTCCAACGGCGGAGCAGCCCGAGGAACAACAGCAGCGACGCCGCCAGCACCACGTCCGGAATGAACACGGGCAGATACAGCGCGCGCTGCACCAGCCCCGCGCCCCGGAATCGCCGCGCCAGCCCGACACCCAGCATCGTGCCGAGCACCGTCGAAATGCCCGTGCTTGCCGCCGCCAGCAGCAGCGTGTTCTTTGCGGCGTCGAGCGCGAGGTTGTTCTCCCACAGCGCGCGATACCACTGGAGCGTGAAGCCGTGCCAGCCCGTGCCGAAGCGCGACGCGTTGAATGAAAAGAGGACCACGACCAGCAGCGGCGCGTAGAGGAACGCGAACAGCAGCGCGGTCGCGATGCCCGTGGGCCAGCGGAACGACTTCATGGGCGTCGAAAAAGGGGCCACCGCAGCCAGGGCTCGCGCACGGGTCACAAGCTGGCCGTCACGCCGCGCCACGCCCACGTGATGGGCGTTGCACGACGCGTTCCATCGGCAGCGCATCGAGGAACGCCAGCGGGTCGTAGCCGTGATTCACCGAGTTGACGTGCAGGTTCGTCACGTCGAGCAACAGCCCGCAGTCCGTGCGTTCGAGGACCTCGCCGATGAACTCCGCTTCGGGCATCTCTGCGCCGGGCAGGGTGACGCTGAAGGTGATGTTCTCGAGGATGAGCCGCGGGCCAATGCGCCCGCGGGCGACGGCGACATTCCGGCAGAGCGCCTCCACCGCCTCGCGCATGAAGGGCAGCGGAGTCAAATGCCCGATTTGGATGCCGCCCGCGCGCGTGAAGGCGATGTGCTCGCTCCACCACGGCGGCCTCGATGGCTGGACGGATGGATTCCAGCAGCAGCAGGGTCACTTCACGGAACACGAGCATCACGTTCACGTTGCTGCTGCGCTCGGCGGTTTCGCCGCGCGCCAGTCCGCCATAGAGCACAACGGACACGAGCTTGTCAGGAGTGGCCATGCGGAGCTTGTCGCAGCAGTGCAGGAGCCCCTCGCGCACCGGCGCGGGGGAGCAGCGTGCCGAGTTTGATCAACTGCTGCTCGATGGCATCCGGTGAAGGCAGGTTTGGAGTTCGGTCCTTGTTCATGTCATCCTCATTGGTTTTGGGGTTTCTCGGTTGCAAACTCTGCAATTCTTCTTTTGCACGCGCGTGATGCAAGGAGTGCCCAACTCGATCGTCTCGTGATGCGCACGGATCACGGCGGCGCAGGCGAGTCCGCGCCCGAATCGCTGAGAGAATCGCATGCCAGTGATCAGGTTCGTTGTCGCTCTGGAGGAGGTTGTCCTTTGCTACAGGCCGCCGGAGGGCGAGTCAAGCCGCGGTGAAAAAACCTCCACGGCGGCGCGGAAGGTGTCCAAGTGCAGCGGCAGCAGCTTCTTTCGTAGCGGTTCCTCATATCCGCCGACGGACGACCTTGGCGGGCTTCGAATCAGGGACCAGCTTGAGTTCCTGAGGATAGATGCCGCTGCCCCATCCGGGATCCAGGACCATGCTGTCGACTTCTGTCGCCCCGGTCCCATCGCCGGTTGGCCGCTTCCCCAAAATCCAATCGCTGGCCTTCTGCGCGTTGCCGGCGGCCCAGAAGAGGAACCGCTTGTCGTGACGCAGCGCCTTGAGCCAGCTCTGCACGTAGGCGGCGGAGTTCTTGGCCGTGCGCGACTGGAAGCCCGCCTTCGCGCACAGGAACGACGCGCCCAGTTCCGCGACGAGTTCCTCCCGCGCATAGGCCTCGACACAGTCCCGCCGCCACTTGCCTTTGAGCAGCCGTTGGGTCCGCTTCTCGTGTCCTGTCGAGTGCACGAGTTCATGGAACAGCGTCGCATAAAACTCCTCCACTGAAATGAAATCATGCCGGCTCGGCATCCCGACAATGTCCGCGTGCGGCCGGTAGTAAGCGCGGGTGTCGTTCTCGCGCATGACGGGCGGGTCGATGTAACCCCGGACAATCTGCTCCGCCTCCTCGATGGGATGAAAGTCAACGCTCGGCCCAGGTGGCCTGTGTTTTTCGAGTCCCTCGGTCTGGTCGAAGTTGAACACGTCGTGGATACGCACCATGAGATGCGGGACATGGATGTGGCGTCCCGAACCGTCCCGGGTGAGATAGGTGCACCGCCGGACGCAGAAGACAAAGCTGGACTTGTCGAGTTGGTCGGCGCGGATTGCCCCGCCGAGCTTGGCCGCCTGCTTGGCCGTGATCCACCAGCTTGTCTTGTAGCCGCAGCGCTTACGTTGAGACTCAAGCACGAAGGAGTTGAGGCATTGATACTCCCGCTTGGAATACAGGTTGGCTGGCAACTGGCAGAACCACGGCCTCTGCCACGGCATCTCGCCTTGTTCCATCGCGGCGATCAGTTCCGCGACCAGCTTGTCGTAGAGGGCATCGGCCTTGGACTTTGGCTTCGGCTCGGCGGCGACATTCTCGCGAAGGGCGGTTTCATGCGCAGACTCCTCGGCTGCGCCAGGGTGCGCGACCTCTTCCACCCAACTTCCCGGCTCGGCCATCAGATAGGTCGCTGGGTCGCTCATGACTTCCTCGCGCGCTTGGGGTTCGCCGGTTTTTTGTAGCTGGGCACAGATGCCTGCTCGGCGCACCACATTTCCCCGGAGCTCATCTTCCGATGGCTCGCGCTCAGGTAACAAGCGAGCTTGCGGGAACGGCCGTCCCAGCCGTCCTCGGCGATGCGCCGCTCGACGTCGTCCAACGAGCGGAGGGCGTCCTGCACCGCGGGCGTCGGCGCGTAGCGTCGAAACTCCGCGCCGGCCTCGCGCAGGAGCGAGTGCGCGCCGCGTTCATCCCCGGCGTCCATCCGGCGCGTGACTTCCTGCAACACCTTGCCCGCCTGCTGCACGGCCACCCAGCCGATCACTTCGCCGTTCTGCTTCACCTGTCCCGGATCCTGCGTGGCCTGGATGCGCACGGTTTGCGTATAGGTGCGCGACACGAGGCTGTCCGCGCCGACCTCGTCATACACCACCTCCACGCCGAGCAGTTGCTCGCCTTCCAGGCTCACGACGGGCCGGTTGTTCACCACGGGCAGCGGCAGCACCTTCACCGCGAAGCACACGACCCGCTCCTCTTCGCTCACGAAATCGCCAAGCGCAAACTCCCAGCGGCCATCGGGCAGCCGCGTCGCCGGATACTCGCCGAGCGGCAGGAAGTCCTCGCAAAAGTCGAGCTTCTGAAGCCGCAGCCGCGCGTTGTGCGCGGACAGCCGCTGAAGCCCGTCGAGCTCGGCTGTGAAGATGGCCGGGAGCTTCTCCGGCGACGCCGCGTCGTAGAATGCGCCGTTCGTGGAGCGCGCCATCCCGGCCAGGAGGTCCTCGTTGTAGCCGTCGCCGAGGCCGAGGCAGGCGGTGCGGATGCGGTCCTGCTCGAGTCCCGCCGCGGTGAGGCGCTGGACGGCGCCGGGTTCGACGATGCCGCAGTTGAGGTGGCCGTCGCTCAGGAGCAGCAGCCGGCGCGAGGCGGCCGGCGGCGCCTTGCGGAGTTCATCGCGGCCGAGGAGCCAGCCGCCCGAGAGGTTGGTGCTGCCGGCGTCGCGGATCCCCGAGATGGCGTGCTGCACGGCGGATTTGTCCTTCACCGCTTCCAAGGGCACGACGACCTGCGCCTCGGTGTCGAACACCACGAGGCCGAACTGGTCCCCGGCGCGGAGGTGTTTCACGGCGAGCGCGGCGGCCTGTCGGGCGTGGTCGAGCGGCGCGCCCGCCATGGACCCGCTGCGGTCGAGCACGACGCAGAAGGCGGCGGGCGCGGGCCGCGGCTGTGCAAGGGACTCCGCGGTGAACTTGAGCGCGAAGAACACTGGCGTGGGTTGGTTGGCGAGGATGGTCTGGTGGTCGAGATGGGATTCGATTTTCATAAACGGACTCTACCATGCCCCCTCGGACAAATGCGGTCCGAGCTGCGAGAAATCTCTCGAGCCGTCATGGGGCGGGATTTCACCGGGTTGGCCGAGGCCGGGAGTGCTCACGAATTCTGCTCCCGGCTCGCCGCATGGCGCCGCTGCAGGTCGTGAGGTAGATGTCGGGCATGTTGCTGGAGAACGTCCAGCGGATTCGTTGTGCCAGCGAAGGAAAGCCGTTCGTCGTGCAGGGTCGGGTGACGGATTCCGGATCAACGGGGGAGAAACACGAGGTCCGCCTGTCGCTGAATCGCCTGTCCGAGGTCGGCAGGAAGCAGGCGGGTGGATGCCTGAACCGCCGATTGCACGCCAGCCGGGAGCCCGGACACTCCAGTTCATCCGCCCACTTCAGCGCGCGCCTCGGCTGCGAGCGCGGTGCTGAGGTAGCGTTCGCCGGTCGAGGGGAGAATGGTGACGACCATCTTGCCCTTGTTCTCCGGGCGCCGGGCCACTTCGATGGCGGCCCAAACGTTCGCGCCGGAGGAAATACCGACGAGCAGGCCCTCCTCCTTGGAGAGCCGGCGCGCCATTGCGAATGCGTCGTCGTTGCTCACCTGCACGCATTCCGTGATCTGTGCGTTGCCCTGTGCGTCCTTGAGATGGAGGTTGTTGGGGACGAATCCCGCGCCGGTGCCTTGAATCTTGTGCGGTCCGGGCTTCACGGGCTGGCCGGAGAGCGTCTGCGAAATGACGGGCGAGTCCTTCGGCTCCACTGCGACGGCCGTGAAACTCGATTTGCGCGCGTGCAGGACTTCGTAGCAGCCGGAGATCGTGCCGCCGGTGCCGACCGCGGCGACAAGGATGTCCACCTTGCCGCCGGTGTCCTCCCAGATTTCGAGCGCGGTGGTCTTGCGGTGGACCTCGGGATTGGATGGGTTGTTGAACTGCTGCGGAATCCACGAGTTGGGGGTTTCCTTGGCGAGTTGCTCGGCGCGGGTGATCGCGCCTCTCATGCCCTCGGCGCCGGGGGTGAGCACAAGCTTGGCGCCGAGCATGGCGAGCAACACGCGGCGCTCGACGGACATGGTCTCGGGCATGGTGAGGATGAGCTTGTAGCCCTTGGCGGCCGCGACGAAGGCGAGTGCAATGCCTGTGTTGCCGGAGGTGGGCTCGATGATCACGGTGTCCTTCGTGAGCACGCCGCGGCGCTCGGCATCCTCGATCATGCTCATGCCGATGCGGTCCTTGACGGAGCCGAGGGGGTTGAAGAACTCGCACTTGACGAGCACGGCGGTGGACGAATCCACGCCGAGGCTCTGAGGGATGCGGTTGAGGCGCACGAGCGGTGTGCGGCCGATGGTTTCGACGATGTTGTTATAGATGCGGCCCATGGCGGTGAGCGTGGAGGTTCAGTGTCGCGTCAAGCGCCGCGGATTCTGGCCGAACGGGTGGACGCGGCAAGCGAGATTTTTGGTTTCGTCCTGGTTGCTGATGGCGGGAATGAAAACACGAGCATCGGCGAGACACGCGCGAAGCCTCGATAGCGCATCCACCCGCACGTTTTCACGCTTTTCCCCTGTGCGCGGGCCGTTCTCCGGGGAAGAAGACGATTGTGCTGACCCGGCTTACTCCGCGGCGGCCAGTTCCATGTCGCGCGTGTAGTAGAGAATGCGGCCGCAGTGGGGGCAGGTGTTGAGCTCGTCGGCGGTCCGGCACGCGATGAGCACTTGCGCGGGAAGTTTCATGTGGCAGCCGCCGCAAACCGCGTGGTCGATGCCGACGAGGACGTTGCCTCCGCGTTGCTTGAAGAGCCGTTCGTATCGGTGCAGGACGGCTTCGTCCACCGCGGCCGCGAGGTCTCCGCGGCGGGCCTGCACTTCGGCGAGTTGCTGCTGCAAGTTGGTTTCCATCGAGGCCAGCGCGGACACGGCGACGTCGGCTTCCTTCCTGATCTCCCCGGCGGCCCGGTTGGCGGCGGCGATTTCGCGGGCGAGCGCGTCGGCCTGCTCCATGAGCTCGAGTTGGGCGTCCTCCAGCTTGGCGATCACTTCCTTGCAACCGTCGATTTCATGGGAGAGGGCGCGGTATTCCTCGTTCTTGCGGGTCTGGAGTTGTTGGGCGCCGTATTTCTCGATGAGCAGCTTCTTGGCGTCCACTTCGAGTTCGAGTTTCTTGCGCTCGGACTCGATCTTCTTGCCGCGCAGCTTCGTTTCGTCGAGGTTGGAATTCGCGGCAAGGAGCTTGGTTTGGGTGGCCGCGCGTTGCGGGGCGATGCCCGCGAGTTCGGTCTGCGTGCGCAAAATTCTGCGGTCGCAGTCCTGCAGGATCAGCAGCTTTTCAATCACGTCGTGCATTTGACTTCGTCCTTCGGTTCGCGAAAGTTATCGGCCGCGCAATGGCAAGTCAATGACCGCGGCTGCAGTTTGAACAAATCCGCGGCGCAACCATTCCAAACGGCAGTGAAACTCAAGACCATGAAACCTTTGCCCCAAGCTCTCCTGCTTCTCGCGCTCGCGTCCGCCCTCGCAGCGCCCGGTTCCGCGGCGGACAAACCGTCGCCCGCCCTCGAGATGGCGCGACAGTTGAACCAGGCCTTCATCGAAGTCGCCGACAAGGCGTCCGCGTCCGTCGTCGTCCTGCGCGTCGCGCACAAGCCCGGCTACCAGTCGCCCGAGGAGGAGGCCAATCCGTTGTGGGAGATGGTGCCGAAGGAATTCCGCAAACAGCTCGAAGACCAGATGGAGCGGCGCCGCCAGCGCCGGCAGCGCAGCAGCGAGCCGATCTTCGACGGGCAGGGTTCCGGCGTGATCATCCGCGAGGATGGCTACATTCTCACCAACCGCCACGTGGTGGACGGCGCGGAGAAGATCAAGGTGAAGTTGAAGGACGGCAAGGAATACGACGCCGAGATCAAGGGAGTGGACGCGCTCAGCGACATCGCCGTGATCAAAATCACCGCCAGGGGATTGCCGACGGCGAAGCTTGCCGATTCGGACAAAACGCGCGTGGGCGAGTTTGCGATCGCCATCGGTGCGCCGTTCGATCTGGATTACAGCGTCACGTTTGGCCACGTGAGCGCGAAGGGCCGCTCGCGGATCATTCCGAATTTCGTCGGGGGCAACCGCATGGATCAGGATTTCATCCAGACCGATGCAAACATCAACCCTGGCAATTCCGGCGGGCCGCTTGTGAACATTCATGGCGAAATCATCGGCATCAACACGCTCATCCGCGGCATGAGCACGGGGATTGGTTTTGCGATTCCTTCCAATCTCGCGCGCCGCGTCTCCGACCAGCTCATTGCCGAGGGGCGCTACGCGCGGCTTTGGCTTGGCGTGGGCGTCGAGCCGCTCGGAGAGACCGACCTCCGTTCACTTGCCCGCGGCGTCACCGAAGGACTCGTCGTCGGTTCAATCGAGCGCGATGGCCCGGCGGCCAAATCCGACCTCCGGCCCGCGGACATCATCACCACCGTGGACGGCAAGCCGGTGCGGCAGGTGCAGGACTTGCGGAACGAAGTGCGCTCCAAGAAGCCGGGGCAGGCCATCACGCTCGACGTGGTCCGCAATGGGAAGAAAATGCAGGTCAAGGTCACACCGGAGGAAATGCCCGACGACCCGGCGCTCGCGCGGCGGACGCCACCCGAGCCGGAGCCCACGGCGAATTCCATCGGAGTTACCGTCCTTCCCGTGTCCCCGGAACTGGCGGAGAAGTTCAACCTCAAACAATCGCAGGGGCTCGTCGTATTGCAGGTGGAGGAGGACAGCCCCGCGGATGCGAAGGGCATCCGCCGCGGCGACGTGATCACGGAGATCAACCAGAAGCCCGTGAAGTCGATCAAGGATTTCACCGAAGCGCTCAAGGCAGGCGACCTGAAGAAGGGGGTCACCGTCAAGTTCGTCAGCCGCGGCACGACGTTGTCCGAGGTTTTGAAGGAGCCGAAGTAAGCGGGTTGCGATTCTCACTGGCAATCGTCACGGGCCGGCGTAGGCTCGCGCCATGAAACTTCCCGCATTGGTTGTTGCCGCCGTCTGCCTCGTCACCGCGTCCTGCAAGAAGGACGAGCCCGCACCCGCGCCCAAGTCGGAGCCCAAGAAGAATTCGCACCTCGACAGCAACTCGAGCGGGAATCCCATGACCGCGCCGGTGGATTACCTCGGCGCCGTCGCGAAGGCCAAGCGCACGGCCGAGAAAGTCACCGAGGAGGCGAGCCTTTCGAAGCACATCCAGATGTTTCAAAGCCAGGAGGGGCGCTTCCCGCAGAGCCTCGACGAGTTGGTGAAGGAAAAATACATCCCCGCCGTGCCGCCGCCTCCTTTCGGCCACAAGTATCAATACAATCCCGCCAGCGGCGAATTGAAGGTCGTGCGGCAATGACCGCGGAAACCGCGGTCCCTTGGGTGGTTTTCGGAAATCCGTTTGACTTGAATAGGCCAATGCAGATAATCCGTTGTAACCACTCCATATGCCGAGACTCGTCCTACTCAGCGAAGGCTTCACGGGACGTTCCTTTGAGCTGAAGACCGAGAAGTCAACCGTCGGGCGGCACGAGGACAACACCTGCCAGATTCCGGCGGCTTCCGTCTCAGGTCACCACGCCGAACTTACGATCAAGGGCAACGACCTCCACGTCAAAGACCTCGGCTCGACCAACGGCACCTTCATGAACGGCGAGGCGGTTCAGGAAACGGTCGTCCAGCCCGGCCAGATCATCCGGTTCGGAATGATCGAGGCGCGGTTCGAAGTGTCCCCGGCACCCGGCGCCCCGCCGCAGAAAAAGGTCTTGGACAAGACCACCGTGGTGCCGCAGGGCGTCAAGCTCAACGAACTCGAGCAGGGCACCCAGAAAGTCACGTTCGACGCCAAGAATTCCCCGTTCCAAAAGAAGAAGAACACCGTCCGCAACATCTTCATCTTCATTGCCATCATCCTCGGCCTCGGCATCGTCGCCGTGTTTATTCTCCTCATCCGCGGGGGATGAGGCATCGTCGGTGTGTTGGTGATGCTCTTCAACTGAGCCCGCGGACGGGTGCGGATCGTGTCGTCGCGGGTTCGCGCGCTGCCCTTGGGTCGCAGCAACGCGGTTGGTCAGCCTTTGCGCAGCCACCCCGCCACGTCCACCGCCGAATACGTGATCAACACATCCGCACCCGCGCGTCGCATCGCGAGCAGGCTTTCCAACGTCACCGCGCGTTCGTCGATCCATCCCTTCGCCGCCGCCGCCTTGATCATCGAATACTCCCCGCTTACCGCGTAAGCCGCGGTCGGGTATCCAAATTCAGTCTTCACCCGCCGGAGGATGTCGAGATACGCCAACGCGGGCTTCACCATCACCATGTCGGCGCCCTCGGCGAGATCGAGCGCCACTTCGCGCATCGCTTCGTCGCCGTTCGCGGGATCCATCTGATACGTCCGCCGGTCCCCGAACCGCGGCGCGGACTCCGCCGCTTCACGAAACGGGCCATAAAAAGCGGACGCGAACTTCGCCGCATAGGACAAGATGGGAATGTCTTCGAATCCCGCCTTGTCGAGCCGCGCGCGAATCGTGCGGACGCGCCCGTCCATCATGTCGCTCGGCGCCACGAGGTCCGCGCCGGCCTCCGCGTGGCTCAACGCGGCCTGCCCGAGCAGCTTCAACGTGGCATCGTTCACCACCTCCCAGTGCATCCTCCTGCCCTGCCGCACCAAGCCGCAGTGGCCGTGGCTCATGTATTCGCAGAGGCAGACGTCCGTGATGACCAGCAGCTCGGCGAACTCGCGCTTCAACGCCCGCACCGCCTGCTGCACCACGCCGTTCTTCGCCCAGGCGCCGCTCGCGCGATCGTCCTTCACCGCCGGGATGCCAAACAACAACACCGCCGGAACGCCCGCCTTCACCGCGGCCTCGGCGTCCTTGAGCAACTCATCGCACGAGAACTGGAACACACCCGGCATCGAGCCGATCGGTCGGCGCTCCTTGCGCCCGGCCCGCACGAACATCGGCAGGACCAGTTGCTCCGCGCTCAGCCGCGTCTCCGCCACCAGTCGCCGAAGCGCCGGCGTTCGGCGCAAGCGTCGCGGACGATACGCAGGAAACTGGCCGCTCGGCACAAAACTCATGGCGCAAGTCTAGGAATCGCCGCGACACTTCAAAGGTCAAAGTTTCGCCGCGGCATGCCTCGCGAGCCTGAATCGGAATTGACTCAACATCTGCCCCGACTGAAATTGGGCGCCGAAAACAGCGGATGCCCTCCACCCAGCCCATACTTCCCTCGAGAGGCCGTCGCGCCCCGACCCGGGACCACCTTCTCTCCGCTCCAACCGGCCATCGGCAACCGGCAACCGGCAATCCCCGCGTCCCGACCGTGGACGCCATCATGGTCGAGGAACGCGCAGCCTCGTTCACCAAGCGCAGCATCAAGACGTCGTCCAAACTCGCCGGCCTCAAGCTCGCCGTCTCGATGATGGACCTCACCACGCTCGAGGGCAAAGACACGCCGGGCAAGGTCGCGTTCCTGTGCCGCAAAGCCCTGCAACCGCTCGACCCCAGATACGACGTGCCCCCGTGCGGCGCGGTCTGCGTGTATCCGAACATGGTCAGGTTCGCCCGGCGATTCCTCGGCGAATCGTCACCGGTGCACGTCGCCTCAGTCGCCACGGGCTTCCCCAGCGGCCAATACCCGCTCCCGACCAAGCTCACCGAAGTCCGCCGCGCCGTGGCCGAAGGCGCGGACGAAATCGACATGGTCATCGACCGCTGCGCCTTCCTCGCCGGCGACCACGCGCGCGTCTTCGACGAAATCGCCGCGACCAGACAGGCGTGCGGCGCGGCGCACTTGAAGGTCATCCTCGAAACCGGCGAACTCGTCACCTACGACAACGTCCGCGTCGCAAGCCGGCTTGCGATGGACGCGGGCGCGGACTTCATCAAGACCAGCACCGGCAAGGTCGCGCCCGCCGCCACCATGCCCGTCACGCTCGTGATGCTGGAAGCCATCCGCGACCACTTCTTCGCGACCGGTGTGCGCATCGGCATGAAACCCGCCGGCGGCATCCGCACCGCCAAGCAGGCGTTGCACTACCTCGTCATGGTCAAGGAAACCCTCGGCGACGACTGGCTCACGCCCGACCTGTTCCGCTTCGGCGCGAGCACACTCGTCAACGACGTCCTCATGCAAATCGTCAAGACCGTGGACGGCAACTACCAGGCCGCGGATTACTTCTCGCTGCCGTGAAGTTTGACCACGTCGCGGAAACCATGCAGACTGACGTGAATATGTCAGCGTCGACCAAAGAACTTGTCGCACTCGCCACGGCCGCGTTGAAGGCGACCGTGGCGCGGACTTGCGGGTTCATGAAGTAGGCGCCGGGCACCACTTCTGCCAGCACACCGAAGCTTGCGGAGTCTTCGGCCTGAAGTTCCTTCACCGCGTCACCGGGTTTGCGGCCCTTCGCGTTTTGCAAAATCTTTTTCAGCCCAGCTGCCAGGTCGGGCCGCACGGCGAGTAACTGGTCGAGTCCTTCACCGGCCGCGCCGGCTGCGCTCGCAGAAAGGAATCCTTCACTGGCAGGAATCAGCACGTCAGCCAGGCCGGCCAGCGTCGTGCGCTCGTTCAGGTCGAAGTTCATGGAGTTCTGTCAGAGTTCCGGGGAGCGCACGCGTCACGCGTGCAGCCGAGGGCGTCACGCCGTCGGCTTCGTAATCTCACTCTTTTCCGAGTTCGACCATCGAGAGTGTCGAAGCTTGCGGCGTGACGCCGCAAACGGCACGCCGGCGGCGTGCGCTCCCCGTGCTGGTTGATCGCGTTCATGCTGCCACCGTCTGGTTGCGCCGGTCCTCGACGAGGTGTTCCGCGCAGCGCAGCGCGAGCGCGGCGATGAACGGAGCGCGCGGGGTCAGTGCCCATCGTGGCGGTGGCGAGCAGGTGCCAGCCGGTCTCGCAGATGAGCGGCGCGATCACCGTGCCGCCGCCGACGGCATTGTAGAGCACCGCGCCGATGTCGGAGTCGGTGTCGGAGATGGGATAGTCCGCAGGCGCCTTGCGTCGATTCGGATTCGCCGCCCAATAGCTGCCGGCCGTGACTTTGTAGTCCGGGTGACCGGCGCGCGCCTTCGAGTAATCGGGCCAGTCGCCCTGTTCCAGCACCACGACGCTCATGCCCGCCTCGGCGAAGCGCTTCGCCGCCACCGCGCCGGTCGGCCCCGCACCGATGATGAGCACATCGGGGGTTGGATTCGAACCGGAGGCGCTCATCGTCGCATCGCTTGCAGTGGTGCGGCGGAAGACTGTCCGCGAGGCTTGGGTCGTCGAGCGATTTCAAGGGCGCGCTTCAGCGCGGAGCGCAAGCCAGTTTCTGGCGGCGCCGCATTCCGGGAAGCCCGCCTCAGTCCCGCGCTTGCGCCCCGCGGCGAAACCAAACAGACTCGCGCCCGACTCAACTCGCCGGACCGTCCCGACCGATGCCATGAAAGCCACGCTGAGAGCCAGAAGCGCACGCACCTCGAAGGCGGCAACCGTGCGACTTCGCGCGGGTGCCGTCACGAAGCCCCCGGCCGGGCCGCGCCCGGTCGTTCCCATGCGCGAGCGCGCGCTCAACTTCGGCTCCAAGTGGGACTACGCGCCGGCGCCCGAGGACTTCAAATACATCGCCGTGGCGCCGAGGCACGAGCTGTTCATCGGCGGCAAGTTCATCGCGCCCCATTCGGGCCGCTACTTCGACTCCGTCAACCCCGCCTCCGAGGAGAAACTCACCGAAATCGCCGAGGCTGACACGCCCGACGTGGACCGCGCGGTGCAGTCCGCGCGCCGCGCTTACGACAAGGTGTGGAGCCGGATGCCGGGACGAGAGCGCGGGAAGTTTCTCTACCGCATCGCGCGCATCATCCAGGAGAAGTCGCGCGAGCTGGCCGTGCTCGAAACGATGGACGGCGGCAAGCCCATCAAGGAATCGCGCGACGTGGACCTGCCGCTCGTCGCCGCGCACTTCTTCTACCACGCGGGCTGGGCGGACAAGTTGAAGTATGCGTTCCCCGGCCGCCGGGCGGAGGACGTCCGCCCGCTCGGCGTCGCGGCGCAGATCATCCCGTGGAACTTCCCGCTGCTGATGGCCGCGTGGAAAATCGCGCCCGCCCTCGCGTGCGGCAACACCGTGGTGCTCAAGCCCGCCGAGACCACGAGCATCACCGCGATGCGGCTCGCGCAGGTTTTTCAGGAGGCGGAGTTGCCCGACGGCGTCGTGAACATCGTCACCGGCGCGGGAGAGACAGGCGCGGCGCTCGTCCATCACCCGGACATCGACAAGCTCGCGTTCACCGGTTCGACGGAAGTTGGAAAGCGAATTGCCCAGGCCGTCGCGGGCACGAAGAAGAAGCTCACCCTCGAGCTCGGCGGCAAGGCCGCGAACATCCTCTTCGAGGACGCACCGCTCGACCAGGCCGTCGAGGGCATCATCGCCGGCATTTACTTCAACCAGGGCCACGTCTGCTGCGCCGGCTCGCGCCTGTTCGTGCAGGAAGGCGCCTACCCAGCCGTCATCAAGAAACTGCGCGACCGCATCCAGACGCTGCGCGTCGGCAACCCGCTCGACAAGAACACGGACATCGGCGCCATCAACTCGCGGCCGCAGCTCGACAAGATACGCGCGCTCGTGAAGTGCGGCGTGGCCGAGGGCGCGCGACTCGAACAATCGCGCTGCGCGCTGCCCGCGCGCGGCTACTGGTTCCCGCCGAGCTTCCTGACCGGCGTGACCATGAGCCATCGCGTGGCGCAGGAGGAAATCTTCGGCCCCGTGCTGAGCGTGATGACGTTCCGCACGCCGGAGGAGGCCTTCGAGCGCGCGAACAACACACCCTACGGCCTGAGCGCGGGCGTGTGGACCGACAAAGGCAGCAAGATTTTCAAGATGGTCAACAAGCTGCGCGCCGGCGTGGTGTGGGCGAACACTTACAACAAGTTTGATCCCACGAGTCCTTTCGGCGGCTACAAGGAAAGCGGCTTCGGCCGCGAGGGCGGACTGCAAGGGCTGGCGGCGTATTGCCGGACCGGCTGAGTGCGTCGCGAGAAAGACCGGACTCCACGCATCGTCCGGCTCGAATTGCCGCCCGCTCGGGGAGCTACGGCTCGCGCGCGTCGTGCACCAATCTGCCCGCGAGATAAGTCTGCAGGACTCGCGTGGCCACGATCGCGGGCTCGGGGCAGGTCATCACGTCGGTGTCGAGGACCGCCAGATCCGCTTCCTTGCCGGCTTCGATGCTGCCTGTGCGTTCCTCGGCGAACAGGAGATACGCGTTGTTCGACGTGTAAAACCGGAGCGCCTGTTCCCGCGTGAGCGCTTCCTCCGGATGAAGTTGTCCCTCGTGCCATCGCGCGCGGCGCGTGATGGCGGTTTGAAGTCCCAAGAACGGGCTGTAAGGATTGACGCTGCGGAATGAGCCGACTTTTTGCATGTGGTCCGAGCCCCCGCCCGCGATGCCGCCCGCCGCAAAGATGCTCTGGAGCGGTTGAAAGTAGCGCAGCCGGTCGTATCCGAACTGGGCCACCAGCGTGCGCGTGTCGAGGTAGAGCCATGCTGGCTGGACATCCACTACGACTCCCAGCCGCGCCGCGGTCTCCACGGACTCCTTGCTCATGAAGTTTGAGTGGGTGATGCACGCGCGCGTCCCTCGCACGGGCAGACCTTCCTTCGCCAATTCGTCGTAGACCTCGATCAGCGCGTGGACGGCGCCATCGCCGACGGAGTGCGCGGTGAACTGCAAGCCGCTTTCCACGGCGGCGCGCACGATGGGCTTCAGCCGCTCCTTTGGAATGAACAATGTGCCGCGATACTGCGGATCGGTGATGGAGTAGATGCTGCTCACGCCCCACGGCTGCCGCATGTAGGCGCTGCCCGTGAGCATTCCACCATCGAGGAAGGTCTTGATGCCGATGACGCGCAGCATCGGGTCGGGCGCCCGCAACGCGTGCTTCCCGACTTCGCGGATGCGCTTTTGAATGTCCTCGACCGGCCCGAGCGTGGCGATGTTCGGCGACAAGGCGACGCGCACGGTGAGCTGCCCGTTGGTCCGCAGCCTCTCGTATCGCGCGAGGTCGGCCATGCCCGTCGACCGGTCGGCGATGCTCGTGATCCCCACGGCGTTGTAGTCGCGGAAGAGCTCGAGCAAGCGCGCCGTGCGCTCCTCCTCGGTTGCATTCCGGGCGCCGGTGTTGCCCGTCTTGAAGTAGTTTCCCGCCGTCCGCAAAATCCCGGTGGGCTCGCCGCCTGCGTCGGTCTCGACCTTGCCGGGGACGCCGTCGGGAATCTTGAAGTTGCGGTCGATGTTGTTGAGCTTGAGCGCGAGCGAATTCACCGACGCATCGGGGCCGGTTCGAAACGCGACAGGATGCTTCGGAGCCGCGGCGTCGAGTTCCGCCCGTGTCGGGTAACGCTGCTCGCGCAAGCGCGTGATGAACACCTGCTGAAGGACGATCCAGTCGCCTTCCTTGACCACCTTCGCGCGCGCCCGGATGTAGTCGAGCACATCGGCGACCCTCTCGAAATCCGGCAGCGCGTGGTCGAACTCGTGCATGCTTGCGCCCGTCGGATGCGTGTGCGAGTCGATCAATCCGGGAATCACCGTGCGGCCGCGCAGGTCCACGACTTTCGTCAGCGGCCCGCGCAATCGAAGCACGTCCCGGTTGCTTCCCACCTGCAGGATGCGGCCGTTCAAGACCGCGATGGCCTCGGCGATCGTCGAGTGCGCGTCGAGCGTGATCACCTTGCTGCGGTGGAGAATCAGGTCCGGTTGCGGCGCGGGACGCGGTGGCTGCGCTGCGACCGCGCTGCCTGCGATGAGGACGAGGATTCGAACCAAGTGGAGCATGGGTGGTTTCTAACGCGCCATGTCGCGAGCGGCTAGAAAAGAATTCCACACGGGCCACCGATGGTTATCGTCCGGGCGAATTCAGTGAGCGCTGCGCGTCGGCACACCGGGCCGGATCGGTTTCACTTCGAGAGCACGTTGCTTGGAAGTGGGGCGGGGGACATTGCGGGCGTGGACGAGGCGGGCCGCGGGCCTCTCGCGGGACCCGTCGTCGCGGCGGCGGTGATCCTGCCGCGCGAGTGGGTCGAGCGCGGGCTGCCGGCAGAACTCGACGGGCTGGACGACTCGAAGCAACTCACCGAGCCGCAGCGCGAGCGGTTCTTCGAGTTCATCTCTGCAAGCCGCGCGGTGCGCAGCGCCGTGCGTCGGTGCGACGTGGACGTCATCGACAGCATCAACATCCTCCAGGCGACGCACCGGGCGATGCGCGAGTCGCTCGCGGCGTTGCAGCCATCGCACGCGCTCGTGGACGGGCTCGAAGTGCCCGCGCTCGGCTGGCCGCAGACGGCCATCGTGAAGGGCGACACGCTCAGCTACTCCATCGCGGCCGCAAGCGTGCTGGCCAAGGTCACGCGCGACCGGTTGATGATCGAGTTTGACCGCGAATTCCCCGGCTACGGATTCGCGGGGCACAAAGGCTACGGCACGCCGCAGCACCTTGCCGCGCTGGCCGCGCTCGGCCCGTGCCCGATTCACCGCAGGAGTTTCGCGCCGCTGCGCACGCAGGGGGCGCAGCCTGGGTGGATTTGAGCTCGCCGCGCATGAACCTGCTGAAACGACTCGTGGCGAAGTTCCGCGACGACCAACCCGAGCACTTGCGCCGCGGCGAGCTCGGCGAACGCGCGGCCAGGTCGCACCTGCAATCCCTCGGGCTCAAGTTTCTCACCGCGAACTTCCGGTCCGACCACGGCGAAATCGACCTCGTGTTCCGCGAGGGCGACTGCCTCGTGTTCGTGGAGGTGAAGACGCGTTCGGGCGGGTCGTGGACGCGCCCTGCCGCGGCCGTGAACGCCGCCAAGCGCCGCAGGCTCTCGAGGACCGCGCTCGACTACCTGCGCCTGCTCGACGACCCGCGCGTGAAGACGCGTTTCGACATCGTGGAGGTGCTGCTGGACGATGGGCGTGTCCGCGAAGTGCGCCATCTGGCAAACACGTTCACACTGTCGAAGCCCTTCCGCCACGGCTGACGCGCCCGCGACGCGCGGGGTGGACTCCGCGCCGCGATTCGTTCATCCTCCGCGGATGAAACTCTGCCGCTTCTCCGAAGGCGGCGCTTCGCGCGCCGGCTTTTTCCTGGACTCGCACATCGTCCCTCTCGACGCCGCGGCGCGCATCCATCAGGACCGCACGCATCGCCCGATCACGCTGCCCGCGGGCGACGATTTGCTCGCGCTGCTCCCCGGCGGCGCGTTGCACGATGCGGGACGAGCGCTCGGCGCGTGGCTTGCGGCCAATCGCGGGGTGGCCGACGGCGTGGCGATTCCCGTCGCGAAGGCGCAGTTGCTCACGCCCATCGCGCGCCCGCCGAAAATCATCCTGCTCGCCGGCAATTACAACGAGCACATCAAGGAGGGAGGCGGCCGCGAGACCGAGCGAGCGAAGACGTTTCCGTATCTCTTCCAAAAGCCCGTGAGCACCACGCTCAATCACCCCGGCGCGGCTGTCGTCATCCCGGCGGTGTCGCCCAACTCGATTGATTGGGAGTGCGAACTCGGTGTCGTGATGGGCCGGCGCTGCCGTCACGTGAAGGAGGCCGGTGCGCTCAAGTTTGTCGCCGGCTACACGGTGGTGAACGACATTTCCGACCGCAAGTTCCGCCCCAATCCGGGCCGCGAAAAGCGCGACAAGGACTCCTTCTTCGACTGGCAGCATGGCAAGTGGCACGACACGTTCTGCCCCGTCGGCCCGTGCGTGGCCTCGTCCGACGCCATCCCCGACCCGCAGAAACTGAAACTCACGCTCAAGGTCAACGGCAAGACGTGGCAGGACGCCACGACCGCGCAGATGATCTTCTCCGTCGCAGCCATCATCGAATTCGTCTCCGCCATCGTGACCCTCGAACCCGGCGACATCATCTCGACAGGCACGCCCGCGGGTGTCGGCAACACCACCGGCACCTACCTGAAACCCGGCGACAAGATGGAAGCCGCCATCGAAGGCATCGGCGTCCTGCACAACCACATGGTGGCAGAGAAGGCGTGAAACTCTCGTTCCCAAACCTGCGGTGTGAAAGCAGAGAGGGCGCAGCCGAACTGCGCCCCCTTGCACTGAAACTGAAACCTGCCGGTTACTTGTCCTTCTTGATCTTCACCGCGTTCGCGGCGGCGGCCTTTTCTTCCTCGGCGGCTTTCTCGCGGGCGGCGCGTTGCGCGGGCGTGAGGTAGCTGTTGATGCGGTTGAGGAACTCGGCATCGAGCTTTGTGGTGAACTCTTCCTGGATTTTCTTCCGCGCCTCCGCATCGGTCTTGTCAACCGTCGCGAAGCGGTTTTGAAACTCATCCTGCAAGGCGGTCCGCGCCTCGGCGTGGGTCGCGCCGATTTTCGCGATGAGCGCCTTCTGCTCGGCGGTGAGGATGCGGTCCACGCGATCGGTCAGCTCGGCTTGCGCCTTGTCGAACGCGGCCTTCGCGGCATCGCGCTCGGCGGCGCTCACGTTGGCGTCCTTGACCTTTGTCGCCCGCGACTTGAGTTCGTCCGAGCCGAGGGTCTCCTGCCGGGCCTCGTGAATCTTGTGGATTTGTTCGTCGGTGAACTGGAGCACCGCGTTGAGGCCGGGGACGTATTGGCCGGAGTTGGAGCCGGCCTTGGCCTTGATGGCGGGCCAGAACGGGAAGTTGCCGATGCTGGCTTTCTTGTCCTTCTGCGCGAAGGCGGCGGGCGTGGCGACGGTGAGCGCGAGGCCGAGGGCGATGAGCGTGCGGGTGTTCATGGTGGTGATGGATGGTTGCGGTGCTTTGACGCAGCGTCGGGAGGTTTTGCTCATCGGCCTTGGTTGTCAAGGCCCGCACTCGCGCCTTGCGGGGTGGGCCCAAGCCGCTAACCTCCCTTCACTGCCCTGATGATCGAACTGCCGCATTTGCCATGAATTCAACCGTTGGTTACGCCACCACGTCCGTTTCGCGCCGACAGTTCATCGCAGCATCCGGCGCGGCCGCAGCCGCCCTGACCGCGGCGCCCGGCCTTCAGGCGCAAGGCAATTCCGCCATGCTTCGCGTCGGGCTCATCGGCTGCGGCGGACGCGGCACCGGCGCGGCTTCGCAGGCGCTTCATGCCGATTCGGACGTGAAGCTCGTCGCGATGGGCGACGCCTTCGCCGACCGCATCAAGCTGAGCTTGGAAACGCTGAAGAAGGACCAGGAGATCGCCTCGAAGGTCGCCGTGCCGGAGGAGAACCAGTTCACCGGCCTCGACGCCTACCAGAAGGTCATCGAGAAATCCGACGTCGTCCTGCTCACCACGCCGCCGGGCTTCCGGCCCATCCACATCAAGGCCGCGGTTGACGCCGGCAAGCACGTCTTCGCCGAGAAGCCCGTCGCGGTGGACGCGCCCGGCGTGCGCAGCGTGCTCGCCACGTGCGAGGAGGCGCGGCGCAAGAAGCTCGCCGTCGTCAGCGGCTTGTGCATCCGCTACTCGTATGGCTTCCAGGAAATCATCAAGCGCATCCACAACGGCGCGCTCGGCAGGGTGCGCACGCTTCAGGCGAACGACTTCCGCGGCCCCATCTGGGTCAAGCCACGCGAGCCGGGCCAGACCGACATGCAATATCAGATTCGCAACTGGTATTACTTCACGTGGCTGTCCGGCGACTTCAACGTCGAGCAGCACGTCCACATGCTCGACGTGTGCGCGTGGGTGATGAACGGCGAGTATCCCGCCACCGCGCTCGGCATCGGCGGACGCGCCCAACGCACCGGGCCGGACTTCGGCAACATCTACGACCACCACGCCGTCATCTACGAATGGGCCAACGGCACGCGCCTGCACGCCTATTGCCGCCAGCAAAGCGGGCTGCGCGGCGACATCTCCGTCCACGTCGCCGGCGAGAAGGGCATCGCGAAACTCGCCGAGCGCGACCGCGGGCTGGTTCTCGAAACCGGCGACCGCTGGGCCTACGACGGCCCGAAGAACAACATCTACCAGACCGAGCACGACGAACTCTTCGCGAGCATCCGCAAGGGCCAGCCCATCAACAACGGCGACTACATGTGCAAGAGCACGCTCATGGCCATCATGGGCCGCATGGCCACCTACACCGGCCAGCAAATCACGTGGGAACAGGCGATGAACTCCAAGGAGAACCTCTCACCTGACGGCTGGACGTGGGACTCGAACCCGCCGAAGTCCCCCGTCGCCGTGCCGGGCGTGACGAAGTTTGTGTGAACCCTGCGTTGCACTTGGCGCATCAGCACGGCGTTCCCGTCTTGATGATATTGCGGCGAGGGAATGCTGGGATTGCGTTCACAAATCGCGCAGATGGCGAGTATTTCATCACGCGAAAGTCCCTTCAGCTTGGCCTCGCGACCGTCCGCCGAGCAGCCGATACACGGGGACGCCGTGCAGCTTGCCCGCGATATCCCACAGCGCGACGTCGATGGCCGAAAGCGTGTGCGTGAGGAAGGAGCCGCCGCGGATGTTGCGGTGCGACCGGTAAATCTTCTGCCAGAGATGCTCGATGCGTGTCGGGTTCTCGCCATCGAGCAACTCGAAGAGCGAACGCGCGAGCTGGCAGGAAATCTCCGGCTCGAGCCCGGTGACTTCGCCCCAGCCGAAGATGGCGTGGCTGGTTTCGACCTTGATGTAGGCCTTGGTGCCGACACGCGACGCCTTGAGCCCGGTGATCTTGATGGCGGACGCGCGGTCCGCGACATGGGCCGCGGGATTGTCCGCGCCGACGGCGTCGTTGAGCAGCGCAAGTCCCGCCGTGGCGAGTGCGCCTGTGGCGAATGCGTCGCGTCGGGAGAGATCGGCGGGTGATTGCTTCATCGCGGTGCACAACGGACGTGGCGGGCGGGGGGGTGTTCAGGCTTCAACTCCCGGCGCACGTGCGCGGAGACCGGGCATGGGTCCGCGACTGCGGAGGTTGAACTTTGAACACGGATTCACGCGGCGTTCCGCCGGATTTCGCCGTTGACGATTGAGTGCCCCAGCCGCAACGTCTTTTCACGCAGTTGGGCATGAAGACCATCCTGTTCGTTTGCACCGGCAACATCTGCCGCAGCCCGATGGCCGAGGGGATTTTCCGGCATGCGGTGCGAAATCGTGCCCAGCAATTTCGGGTGATTTCGGCAGGCGTCGGCGCGATCAACGGCCAGTCCGCCAGCGGACACGCGATGAGCGCGCTGCGCGAGATCGGGATCGACCTGTCGGGCTTCCGCAGCCGCATGCTCACGGGGCAACTGGTCGGCGACGCGGACCTGATCTTCGGCATGACCCGCGGGCACGTCGAGGCGGTGTCGCTGCTGTATCCGCAGGCGATGGAGAAGACGCTCCTGCTCCGCGAGTTCGACGAGACGCTGGATTTTTTTGAGAAGGACATTTCAGACCCCATCGGCGGCAGTTACGAGGTCTACTTGAACTGCCGCGACCAGATCGAGCAAGGCATCCAATCCATGTTGAAATACCTCGAGCAAGCAGACGGGCCCGCAGCCGAAGCCGCGGGCGCAGCCAGGGCCGCCACCATCGCGCTCGGGGCCGACCACGGCGGATTCGAGTTGAAGAACGCCATCCGCGCGCACCTCCAGCAATCCGGGCGCACCGTCGTGGACTTCGGCACGAACGCGACCGGGTCCTCCGATTACCCGGACTTCGCGCACGCGGTCGCGGGCAGCGTCGCCGCGCACAAGGCCGACCTCGGGCTGCTCGTCTGCACGACCGGCGTCGGGATGAGCATCACGGCCAACAAGGTCGCCGGGGTCCGCGCCGCGCTTGTGTTCGACGAAAAGATGGCCGCGCTCGCGCGCCAGCACAACGACGCGAACATCCTGTGCCTCGGGCAGAAGTTCACGCCGCCCGACCTCGCGCTGAAGATTGTCGATGCGTTCCTTGCCGCCCAGTTCGAGGGCGGGCGCCACGGGCGGCGCGTGGGCAAGATGGAATCCGCCTGCGCCGCGGGCGGGTCGAAGGTCGCGCGCGTGGATCCCGAGACCGCCGACGCCATCGCGCTCGAGCGCAAGCGCCAGTCCGAGAACATCGAGCTCATCGCGAGCGAGAATTTCGTGAGCGGCGCCGTGATGGAGGCCCAGGGCTCGGTGCTCACCAACAAATACGCCGAGGGTTACCCCGGAAAACGGTGGTATGGCGGCTGCGAGTTTGTGGACATCGTCGAGCAGCTCGCCATCGACCGCGCGAAACAGCTCTTCGGCGCCGAGCACGCCAACGTGCAGCCGCACTCCGGCTCGGGCGCGAACATGGCGTGCTATTTCGCCGTGCTGAAGCCCGGCGACAAGATGCTCACGATGGACCTCTCGCACGGCGGTCATCTCACGCACGGCAACAAGGCGAACTTCTCCGGCCGCTTCTTCGAGATCGTCCACTACGGCGTGCGCAAGGACGATGAGCGCATCGACTACGACCAGCTCGCCGCGATGGCGCGCGAGCACAAGCCGCGCATGATCACCGTGGGCGCGAGCGCGTATCCCCGCATCATCGACTTCGAGCGCATGGGCGCGATCGCGCGCGAAGCGGGCGCGTATCTCCTCGCCGACATCGCGCACATCGCGGGACTCGTCGCCGCGGGCCTTCACCCGAGCCCCGTCGGGCATGCGGACTTCGTCACGACCACGACGCACAAGACGCTTCGCGGCCCGCGCGGCGGCCTTGTGATGTGCAGGGCGAAGTTCGCCAAGGAGATTGACTCGCAGGCCTTCCCCGGAATCCAGGGCGGCCCGCTCATGCACGTCATCGCCGCCAAGGCCGTGTGCCTGAAGGAGGCCTTGGAGCCCGCGTTCAAGGACTATCAAGCGCAGCTCGCGAAGAACGCGAAGGCGCTGGCCGAGGGGATGAAACGCAACGGCTTCCGCCTCGTGAGCGGCGGCACGGACAATCATCTCATGCTCGTGGATGTCGGCGCGCGCGGTCTCACCGGCAAGGAATGCCAGCTCGCCCTCGACGCGGCGGGGATCACGGTGAACAAGAACACGATCCCGTTCGAGACGCGCTCGCCGTTCCAGGCCAGCGGGGTGCGGCTTGGCTCGCCCGCAGTGACGACTCGCGGCATGAAGGAACCCGAGATGGGCGCGATCGCCGACATGATTTCCGAGGTGCTGCTCGACATCAAGAACGCCGAGACGGCGCACAACGTCCGCGCGCGGGTGCGCGGGCTGACCGCTAGATTCCCGCTGCCGGCTTGAGCGCGTGGTTCGTGCCGGGCACGTCGAGCGCGGCTTGCGTGATCTCGGAGTGCGGCCCCCCCGCGAAGGCGCGCAGCGCGAGGGCCGCCCCGAAAGGCACGGCGGTCCAGCGGAGAAGGGAGGACTTCATGGACGCAGCTTCGCGATGCAGTTCGGGGTGGCCCGGTTCGCCGAGGCCCGCGTCGCATCGCGAACTACTTCACGCCCGGGGGCGTGGGCACAAACGTCTTGAAGCTGATGCCCGTGGCGTCGGCGTTCGCGGACTGCACCGTGAAGTGGAAATACTTCGCGACCTTGTCGAACGTCGGCAGGAGCGTGAAGTCGAACCAGTCCTTGAATCCTTTCGCGCCCGCGGCGGGCAGCGGCACGCCGGGCACGGAGAACATCTTCGAGAGGTAATCAGGATCCTGCTTGAGGGCGTCCATGAGGATGCGAAGCGTTTCGGACTCGTTCTCGTATCCGAACCAACCTGTGCCGGTGCCGCCGACCATTTGCGCGGCGTCCGCGAGGCCGCCGGTCTCGGAGAGCGGGCGGAGCTTCGACTCGCTGCTGCGCAGGTAATCCTCGAGCATCGGCGTGTCGAACGTGACGGCGAGATAGCCGCCGCTCGCGGCGAACGTGAGGCTCCGTTGCACCGGCTTGCCGTCGGGGCCGAATTGCGCGGGCAATTCCACGGAATACACCTTGCGGCCGAGCAGCTCGCGCTCCTTCATCTCGGTAAACGACCCGACCGCGGTGCGGAGGGCGGAACTGAGTTCCTCCGGCTTGGGAGAACCGATGAGGAAGATCTGCGGCGGACTGTCGAGGTCCGCAAGCTTCGCGCTGCGCGGGGCCTTTTGCAGCATGAGGATGTCCGTGCCGAGGTTGCCGATGACGTTTTTCTTGAAGTCGAAGTTCGGGTCCTTGTCCTTGCCGGCGTTCGCAACGCCAAGCTGCATGAGGGCGCCGAGTTGCGGGCTGAGTTCATTCACCATCTCCTCGATGGTGGCCCAGAACTTCTGGCCGTCGAGGCGGATTCGCGCGAACTTGGTCACGTCGCCCGGCACAAACGCAGGCGGGGCGGCGTCCTTCCTGTCCACGACGAGCAGCTTGATAAGCCCGCGGCGCTCGGCCTCGGGCACGCCGAGGAAGAACTGCACAAACGTGCCTTCCTTGGACTGGTTGAGGTTGAAGGCCACGGTGCGGAGGCCCGCAAAGCCGAGCGCGGTGATTGCGTTCTGCGGCTGGAGTCCGAGCGGGTTCGCGTCGTCCGCGGGCACGCGGTCCGTGATGGCCTTGGTGAGGAGTTCGACCAGCGTGCGGGCGTTGACCCAACCATACATCGTGGCGTTGCGGAAATGGGCGGCGTGATTCGCCTCATACAACGGCTGTTCGCCGAGCGCGGGCGCCGAGCCGCCGGACTGCCGCGCGAGGATTTTCTCGAGGTCGCCGCGGCGGTTGCCAATGAGGAGCAGGGAACCGGACTGGCCGATGAGCAATTCAGACTTCGCGCCCGGGGCCGCGCCACCGCCCGCCGCCTCGCGCGCGGCCTTCGCGCCGGGGAAGGCCTTGTCGAGGCTCTTGCCGAGTTCCTCGCCGGCGTTGACGAGTATGGTGAACTCGGCGTCGCGGATTTTCTCGGACTTCATCTGCTTGCCGCCGTCGGCCCATTTCTTGCGAAGGTCCGCGATGGTCTTCTTGAGCGCGTCGGCCTGGCCCTTGGCATCCACGATCAAGACAGCTCCGGGGCTGCCTTCCTTGCCGCCCTTCCAGCCGTTCTGGGTGATGGCCATGGTGACCTGGCCGCGGGCGAGGTCGGAATAATCGCCGAACTTCACGCCCAGCTCGCGCTCGATCGGGGTGAGCACATCCTCGCGGAACTTGTTGCCGAGCTTGTCGGCGAAGGCCTTCATCGAAGCATCCTTCCAAAGCCGGTTCATCGCCGAGTCGCCGATCTGCGATCCGGCGCGGTCCATGTCGGGCACGGTGAAGACGGCGATGGTGTCGGCGGGCAGGAGCTTCTCCGGCGGGAGTTCAGCGCGCGACGACAGTGAGGCGGCGGCGAACAAGGCGAGCGAGAGGCAGGTGAGTCGGGATTTCATGGCTTGGGATCGAACACCGTCATGGCGGCGTGAGTTTCAGTTAGTGGCGATTGGCGCGGGAATCAGACCACACCCGCATGCCCGGCGCAACACCCGTGAATCCGCACCGCACGGGAGGGGAACCCCCCGCGGCTACGCGCCCTTGAGAAGTGCCACGCCGCAATCGCGGTTCATCTTCGCGATGAAGTGCAGGGGAATGTCCTTCGGGCAGACGGCCTCGCACGAGCCGGTGACGGTGCAGGCGCCAAAGCCCGCGTCGTCCATCGTGCGGACCATGTTGAGGACGCGGCGGTCTACGGGTGGCGGCGATCAACGGCCGACCCGTGCAGCCACGCGGGTCGCAGCGGCCCGCCCGCGGCGAGATCCATGGTGTCACACCACGACGAGGCTCACCACGTTTCGCTTCGCCGGCACGATCACCTTTTTCAGAGTCCTGCCCTCGAGGAACGGCGTCACCTTCCCGGCGGCGCGGGCGGCGGCTTCAATCGTGGCGATGTCCGCGTCGGCGGCGACGCGGATGACGTCGCGCAGCTTGCCGTTCACTTGCACGGGAATCTCGACGGTGTCCTCGACGAGCAGCGACGCGTCGAACGCGGGCCACGGTGCATAGCTCAGCGACGGCGCGCGCTGGCCGAACGTCGCGTGCAGCCGCGCCCACAGTTCCTCGGCGAGGTGGGGCGCGAAGGGCGCGAGCAGTTGCAAGAACGGCCGCATCACGGACAGCGGGCGCGACTGCCATGCGTTGGCCTCGTTTACAAAGACCATCATCGCGCTGATCGCGGTGTTGAAGCGCATCGTGTCGAGGTCCTCGCTGACCTTCTTGATACACGCATGCAGCGACTTGAGTTGCTCGCGCGACGGTTGCACGCCGGCGATGGCGTCGTCGAGCGTGATGAGGTCCAGCAGCGCGGCGTCCGGGCCGGCGGCAGTCGTCTCCGCCAGCTCGAACGCGGTCTCGGCCTTTTCATCCACGAAGAGCCGCCACACGCGGCCGAGGAAGCGATACACGCCCTCGACGCCCTTTGTGCTCCACGGCTTGCTCATCTCCAGCGGGCCCATGAACATTTCGAAGAGGCGAAGCGCGTCGGCGCCGAATTCCCGCACCATGTCGTCGGGGTTCACCACGTTGCCGCGCGCCTTGGACATCTTCTGGTTGTCTTCGCCGAGGATGATGCCTTGGTTGACGAGCTTGAAGAATGGCTCGGGCGTGGAGACGTGGCCGAGGTCGTGCAGGACCTTGTGCCAGAACCGCGCGTAAAGCAGGTGCAACACAGCGTGCTCGGTGCCGCCGACATACAAGTCAACGCCGGGGGTTACGGGGGGAGCGGACGCGCCCGGGGCCGATGTATCATTGCCACCTTGGGACGATTCGACCTGTGTCGGGCCCATCCAGTAACGTTCAGCTTCAAGGCTCACGAACATGCGGTCGTTCTTCGCGTCGAGGAATCGAAGGTAATACCAGCAACTGCCCGCCCACTGCGGCATGGTGTTCGTCTCGCGCGTCGAGCCGCCCGGCAGGTTTACCCATTCCTCCGCTCGCGCGAGCGGCGGCTCGCCGGTGGCGGTGGGCTTGTAGTCGGTGAGTTCCGGCGGCAGCAACGGCAGGGCGCTCCCGGGCAGCGCCTCGTGATAAGGCCGGCCGTTCGCGTCGCGCCGCCACATGATGGGAAACGGCTCGCCCCAATACCGCTGCCTGCTGAAAAGCCAGTCACGCAGCTTGTAGTTAAGGGTGTGTTTGCCGAGTCCTTTCGCTTCGAGCCAGCCGGTGATTTTGCGCTTGGCTTCGGGCGTGGGAAGGCCATTCAGTGAAATCTCCGCGTTCGCGGAGTTGGTCGCGACGCCGTCGTCCACGAAGCCGATGGACTCCTTCCCTTCGGGGGCGTGCACGACGACCGTGACAGGCAGGCTGAACTTCCGCGCGAACTCCAGGTCGCGCGTGTCGTGCCCCGGCACGGCCATGATCGCGCCCGTGCCGTAGCTGGCGAGAACGTAGTCGGCGATCCAGACGGGGATCTTGTCGCCGGTCACCGGGTTGATGGCATGCGCGCCGGTGAAGACGCCGGTCTTCTCCTTCGCCAGTTCGGTGCGTTCGAGGTCGGACTTCTTGGCGACTTCGGTCTTGTAGGCATGGACCGCCGCGCGTTGCTCGGGCGTCGTGATGAGGTCCACCAGTTTGTGCTCCGGCGAAATCACCATGTAGGTCGCGCCGAACAGAGTGTCAGGCCGCGTAGTGAAGACGCGGATTTTGGAATCGGCAAGCGGCGGTCGGCAATCGGCAATCGCAAAGTCCACTTCCGCTCCCTCGCTCCGCCCAATCCAGTTCCGCTGCATCTCCTTGAGCGAATCGCTCCACTCGATGGTGTCGAGGTCGCCCAGCAGCTTTTCCGCGTAAGCCGTGATGCGGAGCATCCATTGGCGCATCGGTTTGCGCGTGACGGGATAGCCGCCGACTTCGCTTTTGCCGTCCACGACCTCCTCGTTCGCCAGCACGGTGCCGAGTTCCTCGCACCACCAGACGGGCTGCTCGCTCACGTAGGCGAGGCGCTTGGAGTCGCGGAAGGCCCGTTGCTCCGCCTCGGTGTCGCAGGTCGCCGGATACTTCAGCAGGCGGATTGGCTCGGCCCTGTTCGTCTCCGGGTTGAACCACGCGTTGTAGAGCTGCAAAAAAATCCACTGCGTCCAGCGGAAGTAATCCGGGTCGGTCGTGTCCACTTCGCGCGACCAGTCGTAGCTGAAGCCGAGCGATTGAATCTGCCGCTTGAAGGTGGCGATGTTCTCGACCGTGGTCTGGCGCGGGTGCTGGCCGGTCTTCACCGCGTATTGCTCGGCGGGCAGGCCAAAGGCGTCCCAGCCCATCGGATGCAGCACGTGCCAGCCGCGCGCGCGCCGGTAGCGGGCGAGGATGTCCGTGGCAGTGTAACCTTCCGGATGTCCGACGTGCAATCCCGCGCCGCTCGGATACGGGAACATATCGAGGATGTAATACTTCCGGGGCAGGTGCGCCGCGGTGACTTTGCCGGAGAGCTGATGCCGCTGGGCGAAAGGATGATCTGTCGGGATTTCATCGCCCGGATTGAAGGCGCGAAAGGTCTGCTCCCCGAGCCAGTGCTGCTGCCACTTCGGCTCGATGAGGTGGAACGGATACTGTCGCCGCGACATAGAGCGGTGATATTGGGCAAACGCCCGGGGCGGGGCGAGTGAGAAGTTGGCGCTTGGAACTTCGACCCCGATGGCTACCGTTTCCGAAAGCATCCTCGCCGAGCATGAACCACTCCAACGGTCTTGACCCCGCCGCGCTCGAGCGGTTGCACAAGATCGGCGGCGCGATACTCGCGGCGGACATGCTCGCGATCTACCTTGATTACGCGCCCGCGCGCTTCGCCGAGGTGCGCGCCGCCGTGCCGCAGGGCGACCTGCCCGCCGTGGAGAAGTCCGCGCACGCGCTCAAGTCCGCGGCGAACCACGTCGGCGCGAGCGCGGTGTTCGACCTGGCCCGCCAGCTCGAAGGGCTTGCGCGCTCGAAGACGGCCGAGCTCATCCCCGAGATGGTTGAGGAACTCGGCGCGGCGATGGAGGAAGTCCGGCCACGCATCGAGTCGGCGCTGCGAGAGGCGCGGCCGTGAAGTCCATCTCATTTCACGATCACCCGAAGCGCTCCGGGCACCACGCGGAATGTCACCGGCAATTCGCCCGCCACGTCGCCCTCAAGCTGAAAGCTCGTGCGCGCCGTGCTCGTCAGGGTCAGTGACGCCGCTTGGAAGTAACTCATGTCGCGTGGCGGGAAAACACGGCGCGTGATGTAGCCCGCCGCGTAGCGCAGCACGGTGCCGACGGTGGCGCGCGGGAACACGCACACGTCGAGCAAGCCGTCGTCGAGCCGGGCGCGGTGAAAGACTGGCAGCGGGCCGCCGTAGAATCGTCCGTTGCCGATGAGCACTTGCCGGCCGGATGCCGAGTCGCCGGTGGCGCACTCGCACCCCACTTCGGGCAATGGTCCGCGCAAGGCTCGGATTCCGGCGATGACGTAGGCGAGTTGCGCGACGCGTTTCTTGTGTTCCCAATCCACGAGTTCGATGGCCCGGGAGTCGAGTCCCGCGCCCGCCATCTGAGCGAAGTAGCGGCGCCGCGGCTTGCCGCCTGTGGTGAATTCAGCGGACGGCAAGTCCACGGCGCGCCCGCGTCCCGCACGGATCGCCTGCCACGCGGGCGCGAGCTTGAGTGGCAGCGCGAGTTCGCGGGCGAATACGTTCACCGTGCCGAGCGGTAGCACGGCGAGGCGCGCTCGCGCGAAGCCATCCGGCGCGTCGCTGATGCCGTTGAGGACTTCGTTGACCGTGCCATCGCCGCCGGCCGCGACGAGTGTGTCGAAGCCTTCCTCGACGGCTTGGGCGGCGAGCGCCCGGCCGTGACCCGCGGCGTCGGTGGGCTTCAACACGGCGTCACCGCTGAAGTCGCGCACGTGACGCAGGAAGTGACGCGCCTTGTCGCCCCGGGCCGAGGGATTGAAGATGATGCAGGCACGCACAGGCGGGACTTTGACGCAAAGGGGCAAGGACGCAAAGACAGGACGTGGGGCGTGAAGACCGGGACGAACGCGCGCTTCCGCATCCCTCGCCCCGCCCCGCGATTGCCGACTTTCCACTTCAATTCGAACCTTCCCGGTGCTTTGCTCCGGGCGGCAGACGACCGATGAAAGGGCATTCTCTCACCTTCAATCCGTCGCTCGAGTCACTGCCGGTGTATCAGCCGGGCCGGCCGATTGACGAGGTGGCGCGCGAGCTGGGCTTGCAGGCCGATGGCATCATCAAGCTCGCGTCGAATGAGAATCCGCTCGGGCCGTCCCCGCGCGCGGTCGCGGCGATGCAGAAGGCCGCCGGCCAACTGCACCTGTATCCCGATGGCAACGCGTATCACCTCAAGCGCAAGCTCGCCACGTCGCTCGGCGTCGAGCCCGCGAGCCTCGTGCTGGGCAATGGCTCCAACGAGATACTCGAGTTCGTCGGGCACGCGCTGATGGCGCCGGGCGCGGAAGTGGTCGTGTCGGACTATTGCTTCGCGGTGTATCCGATCGTCACCCGGCTTTGCGGCGCGGAATTGGTGAATGTGCCGGCGCGGCAATTCGGCCACGACCTGCCCGCAATGCTCGGCGCGGTCACGGCGCAGACGCGCGTGATGTTCGTGGCGAACCCGAACAACCCGACCGGCACGCTCGCGCCCGCGGCCGACGTGTTGCGCCTCATCGAGGAACTGCCCGCGCACGTGCTGCTCGTGATGGACGAGGCCTACATCGAGTTCCTCGAAGCGCCACAAGATTTGCTGCCATTCGTGCGGCGGGGCGACCGACCGAATCTCCTGCTCACGCGGACGTTCTCCAAGATTTACGGGCTGGCGGGCACGCGCATTGGATACGGCATCGGGAATCCGGACGTGATTGCCGCGCTCGAAAAAATCCGCCAGCCGTTCAACGTCAACGCTGCGGCGCAAGCCGGCGCGCTCGCGGCGTTGGACGATAACGAACACGTGGCGCGAACGCGCCGCAACAATGCGTCGGGCCTGCGCTTTTTCGAGCGAGAACTCGCGCAGGCAGGCATCGAGTTCCTCCCGTCCGCGGCGAATTTCATTCTCGCGCGCGTGGGCGACGGGCAAAGGGCCTTCGAGGCGATGCAGCGCGAGGGCGTCATCACCCGGCCGATGGGCATTTACAAGCTGCCCGAGTGGCTGCGCATCACGATCGGCACTCCCGCGGAGAACGCGCGATGCCTCGCCTCGTTGAAACATGCGCTGAACCGGCGCTGAATACAGCCGTGGCCGTGAGGCGTCCATACCCGCAATGCGACAAGACCCGCGCCGACATTTGGCTTGCGCCGCGCGAGGATTTGGCCGTATTAGTCAACCTGTCATGACAGCCGCCCGTCAGCAGACCGTCGATACGCTACATGGATAACCTTCAACTGAAGAGGGCGTCTTGAGTCGCCCCTTCCCCTCCCGCGGTTCCTCGTCCGGCACTCCATTCATCAGGATCAACGGAAAGATTCGTGCCCGTGAAGTCCGCGTCATTGGCCCCGACGGCCATCAACTGGGCGTGATGAGCCTGAACGACGCGCTTGCCCAGGCGCGCCGGCACGGAGTGGACTTGGTCGAGATCGCTGCGACCGCGCAGCCGCCCGTTTGCAAGGTGGTGGACTTCGGCAAGTATCGCTACGAAATCGCCAAGAAGGAAAAGGAGTCCAAGAAGCATCACCACGCGGGCAAGGTGAAGGAAATCCAGCTCAGCGCGAACATCGACCCGCACGACTTCGGCGTGAAGTTTTCCCATGCGGTGGATTTCCTTTGCGAGGACATGAAGGTGAAGCTCGCGCTGCGTTTTCGCGGGCGAGAGATGGCGCACACGGAATTTGGCTTCCAGGTCGTGAACAAGTTCATCACCAACGCCGCGCCGTGGGCGCACCCCGACTCGACGCCGAAGCTTGTCGGCAAAAGCATCAATGTGATGTTGAGCCCGCATCCGCGGAACAAGCGGGCCAAGCACCCGGGCGAAGGCCAACCCAACCACGCGCCTGCGGCCCAGGCCGCCCCGGGAAGCGCCACCGTGGCTTCGGGTGACGTGGCGCCGTCGCCCAAATCCATGACAGTCGCGCCGAAACTCGCCGGGTTTTCGAACAACCCGTTTTCGGACATCGACCTCAGCCGGGTGGACAAGCGCGCCAAGCCGGGCGACGCTGCCGCAGCCTGATCGCAACGGTGCGAGGCCGCGTCAGCCGGGCTGAGTCGAAACGAGTCCGCACCCCATGCCACTGCTCGACGCCATCCTCGCCGCGAACCATCGGCTCGGCACGGACCACAAGGCGCCGCTGCTCGACACGCAGCAATCGCGCGACTCACTCCCGCTTGCGGCGCTGACGTGCATCGACGCGCGGCTCAACCACCTGTTCCCGGACGTGCTGGGAATCCCCGAGTCAGAGTTCATCTGGCTGCGCAACTCTGGCAACATCATCTTCGGAACGACGAGCGCGATGATGCGTTCGCTCGCGCTCGCCTGCGCCATCAAGGGCGCGAGGGAGATTGCCGTCATCGGCCACACGGACTGCCTCGTGTGCAAGTCCACCGTGCTTTCGCTCACCGACCGTTTCAAGGCGCTTGGCGTCGAGCGCTCGAAGCTGCCGGACGACCTTGTCGATTTCTTCGGCCTCTTCGCCAGCGAGCGCCAGAATGTCATGAAGGCCTGCGATACCATTCGCAACAGCCCGTTGATTGGGCCAAAGATCCCGATCCACGGCCTGCTTGTGGACACCCACACGGGACGGCTCGAGCGCATTGTCAACGGCTACGAGAGCTTGGTTGCCGTGGCCGCGCCGGTGCCTGCGGCCGATACAAACGCCCCGGCCGGATCAACCGCCTCCGGACCCGCGGGCATGTCCGGGCTCGCACCGCTCACACCGATGCCAAGTTTTGAAATCGGCGCAATCAAGTTCCCCGAGTCAAAGATCGGCGAACTCGCAGGAGACGTGCAGCGAACCTCGGTCGCGGCGAAGGAGCTGCTCACGGACCTGAAGCATCGCGAGTTCCGCCCCGCTTGGGAGTCCGCGAAGGCACTCGCCGCCGAGGTCAAGGAGACGGTGCGCGACGCGCGCGAAGCCGCGAGCCAGGCACGCCAGACCGCGCGCGATTTGAAATCGATGTCGCCCGCCGAGCGCGTCGCGCTGCTTGCGCGCCGTGTCGACAGGGCGGTCCGCTATCGCGTCATCGGCGCCGACCAGAAGCAATACGGCCCGATCTCCGGCGCAAAGCTACTCGAGTGGCTTGCGGACGACCGCATCGGCGCCGACACGGCGATTCAGGTTGAAGGCACGAAGCTCTGGCAACGGCTCGGCCAGCTCGCGGAGTCCAGGACGTCCAAGCCTCCGCCAATCGGGGACACGGAACAACGGACGAAGCGGCAATGAGCGCCCGGACTGGAGCACTCAGACGTTCCGCACGAACATCTTTCCGGGGAGTTGTTTCACGAGGCGTTTCATTTCGAGGCCCAGCAAGCCGACCGAAACTGCGGACGCGGGCAGGCCGCTCTTCCAGATGACTTCGTCGATGCTGCGCTCCTCCTTGTCGAGTGCGGCGTAGATTTTCTGCTCGTGGTCGGAAAGGGTGAGCGCCGGCAGGGTTCCCGTCTCGGCGGTCGAGGGCGGCCGGTTGCTTGCGGGGAAGAGATACTCGAACTCGCCCAGGATGTCGTCGGCGCCTTCGCACAACTTCGCGCCTTTCTTGATCAGTTCGTGGCAGCCCTTGCTGCGAGGCGAGTCGATGCGCCCGGGCACGGCGAAGACCTGCCGTCCGCAGTCCACCGCCATGTTTGCGGTGATGAGCGCGCCGCTGGTGAGGTTCGCCTCGACGACGACGGTGCCGAGCGTCATGCCTGCGACGATGCGGTTGCGGATGGGGAACGACTGCTTGTCCGCCGGGCGGTTGAACGGAAACTGGGAGATCACGGCGCCGTTCGATGCAATGCGTTCAAAGAGTTCCGCGTTCTCCGCCGGGAACACGAGGTTGATGCCGGTGCCGAGCACGGCGACGGTTCGGCCCTTCGCCGCGAGCGCGCCCTGATGCGCCGCCGTGTCGATGCCGCGCGCGCCGCCGCTCACGACGGTGACGCCCACGTAGGCGAGCTGGTAGGCGAGCTTTCGGGACGTCTCGAGCCCATACGGCGTCGTCTGCCGCGAGCCCACGATGGCAACGGCGTTCTTGTCATTCCCCGTGAGCGCGCCCTTCACGTAGAGCACGATGGGCGGGTCGTAAATGTGCCGCAGCAGTTCCGGGTATCCGGGGTCGGATTGGATGAGTACCGAGCAGCCGGAGTCGGCGATGCGCTTGAGCTCGCCCGAAAGGTCGGTGGTCTTTTCCCAACCCGCGATGGACTCGGCGGTGTCCTCGCCGATGCCCCGCACCTGCTGCAACGCGGACTTGGACGCGCGGAGAATCGCCGGTGCCTCGCCGAAATGGTCGAGCAACTGGCGCACACGCACCGGGCCGACGCGTTCGATGAGGTTCAGGGCGATGAAGGCCTCGCGCGTGTCCATGCCGTCGTCGGGTCGAGGTGTCGGTGCGGTTGCGTCGCGGGTCGCCGTTCAGCTTGACCGCCGGAATTCGCCCATGAGCCGGAGGATTTCCTCGCGAATCTCGAACAGCTCGCGCCGCGTCGAGACGCAGAGTTCGTCGGGCAGAAGCTTCTTGCCCTCGACTTGGATGAGCGCGGCTTGGGCGCTGTGGAGGTGGCCGAGGGCGCGCTTGAGCCTTGCGACGACGAACGGCGCATCGCTGGTGTCGCGCCCGTAGGCGAGGCTGTCGAGGGCGCCGGACAACTTCGCGCTCGTGATCTGGAAGCTGGTGATCAGGTCGGCGAGGTCCGCGTCGTCCCCATCGGCGACGTCGAGGTCGTCGCACTTGTCCCACAGGTCCATGCTGCTGTTGAAGGCGCGGAGCGAGAGCGGGTGCGACACGCCTCCGTCCTCTTCGCGCACCCAGTCCACGCCCTCGGTTTGCGGGTCGGGCTTGAGTTCATCGACCTCGGAGGCGTCCGCCGCCTCGAACAGCGGTTCGTCGTCGTCCGGGTCCGAGTTCGCGGCCCCCTCGGACTCGGCGCGCTCGCGGGCTTCGAGGGCTTCCTCGAGTTTCTCCCAGCCCATCTCGCGCGCGATGATTTTCTCGCGGTCGGGATGGTCGCGATACTTGTCCATCAACTCCATCACCTTGTCCGTGCGGGCGTCGCTTTCCCGCATGAGCTTCTCGTAGTCGAATTCGTCCCACTCCTTGTCCTCGGGCGGTTCGTGCCGGGCGCGTTCGAGCGCCTCGGTGACCTTCTCCATGAAACCTTTGAAGGCCGCCTCGGCACTGCCCTGCCGCTGTTTCTCGAGTTCGGGCGTGAGCTTCCATGCGGGCGTCGAAATCGTAAGTTTGAAGTCCGGGCTCTCGATCACCACGCGCCCGTTGGTCTCGCTGAACCACTCGAGGAACAGAAAGTTGGCGACGCGCTCGGGTTGCGGGCACCGGCCCGACTCGTCGTCGAGATCTTCGGGCAGCTTCACCTTGCGCGAGGCCGTGAGGTCGCCGATGGAGCCGCGCTGCGTCGGGGCGATGCGGGCGTCCTTCGGCAGCGCGTAGGTTTTGGCCGGGTTCTCAAACGTCAACAGGCAACCTGCGAGGTCGGCGCAGGCGTTGCCGCTGAGTTCAAGTTGCAGCGGGTCGGGCTGGCCGTGCAGCCACAACCGCCCGGTGACGATGCCGCAGACGCGGTTGTCGATTTCTCCGCGGACGACGCTTTGTTCGATGCGCCAGGCCATCAGTGGTGGGGTCCGTGTTGCGACTCGGAAAGGACCCGCGTCAGGCGCGCCACTTCAACTGGGTTTTTTGGGCGTGCGCCTCGTGCCGGGCGTCATGCGCGCGCAACTCGAGCGTCGCGCCCGTTGCGGTGAGGCGGCAGTCCACCCAACCGGTCGGCTGCGCCTTGTTGAACGCGTAGGAAACGGCCGGGAGGTTGATGAGGTGCAAGCCGTCGCGCTCGTCGAGTTGCCAGCGATGCGTGTGGCCGAAGAGCAGCGCTTTCACGTGCCGGCGCGGGACGAGGATTTCGTAAAGCTCCGCGGTGTCGAGCAGGCCGAAGGATTTCTGGTCCGGTCGCAAGCCGGGGTCGTGATGGACCATGACAAGCGCGGGCTTGTCCTTGTGCTCATCGAGCGCGCGCGCGAGCCACTCGCGCTGGGGCTTCTCGAGCTTGCCGGGCGTCTTGTCAACTTGGTCGAGCGAATCGAGCAGGAACCAGTTTGCGTGCGCGGACTTCACGATCGAGACGTGGCGGCCTTCCACGGCGCGCGCGCCGTCCTTTGACGCCGCGAGCGCGCTGGAGAAATTCCCGCGGTCGTCATGGTTGCCGAGCGTCATGTGCACGGGCAGCCGCGCCTCGACCAGCGGCTTCAGGAGAGCGGTGAGCGTCTTGTAGTCGTCGGGGAATCCGGCCTTGAGCGCGCAGTCGCCGTTGATGAACACGGCCGCGGGTGGATCGCCGGCAAGCACCTGCCTGACCGTGGAGCTTAGATTCGCCGCCATGTTCGCCTCGCGCGAAATGGCCGCGGCGTCCGCCGCCACGTGCGTGTCCGAGAGCAGCGCCCAGCGCGACCCGTCGCCTGCATCCGCCGCGGCCAACTCGCGGACGGACACGAGCGCACCCGCGGCAAGCGCGGCGCGGCGAAGGAAGTTGCGGCGTGAAATCGGGGTGAGGTGCAGCGGCATGGTCGGGGCGGGTTGAGCGTTCGCCCGAAAAGAAGCCCGGCCAAAGCCGGAGCGCAAGCTGCAAATCGAGCTCCCACGGCGCGTGCGGCGGCTCGAGAATCCATTTGCCCGGTGCGTGGGCGGTGCCTACGCTCCGCGCCATGTTTTCGCATGTCGTCATCTTTTGGACGGACCCGGCCAAGCCGGACGCGGCCGATGAACTGATCGCCGGCGCCACGAAGTGGCTCGCGCCGATTCCCGGCATCGTGCACTTCCACGTGGGCAGGATGGCGCCAAGCCACCGGCCCGTGGTGGAGCAGAGCTACCAGGTGGCGCTGAACGTGGTCTTCACCGACCCGCAGGCGCAGGACGTTTACCAAGTGCACCCGCTGCACATGGAGTTTGTGGAGAAGGCCTTCAAGCCGAACTGCACGAAGGTGGTGGTCTACGACTTCGAGTAGCGGAACGCCGGACGCCGCCCGGCGCCTCGGAATCACGTCGAGACCGCGCAATACCCATCCTGCGCCGGTGTAGTGTCCGGCCTGTGGCCGGACTTTCCGGGGAATCTGGCATGGTCCGTCGAGGCGCAGCCTCGACGCTGCACGTTTTGCGGAGGTCTCACTTCATCGCCGCGACGGCTTCGTCCGTCGATTCACCCAGCACGGCGAGCCCTTCCTCCAGCGCGTCGCGTGTGATCGTGAGCGGCGGCGAAATCTTCACGGTCTGCCCCCACGCGCCGACGGGCGCGAACAGCAGCAATCCCTTCCACACGCAGCGCCCGATGATCGCGTGCGCGAGGTCGTGGTCGGGTTCCTTGCGGCCACGCTTCACGGTTTGGAGGCCGGCAACGAGTCCGCGCGCGGAGACGTGCCCGACGACTTCGGCGTGACGCGACTGAATCGCGCGGAGGCCCGCGAGCAGAACCGGCCCGAGTGCGGCGGCGTTCTCGGTGAGCTTCTGCTCGAGAATTTTCTTCACGCTCGCCATCGCCGCGGCGCAGCAGACGGGGTTGCCCGTGTGCGTGCTGGTCATCGAGCCGGGCGGGAATTGGTCCATGATGGACTCCCGCCCGATGACGGCTGAAAGCGGAAGCGAGCTGCTGATGCCCTTGCCGCAGCAGATGAGGTCGGGCGTGACGCCGTAATGCTCGAAGCCCCAAAACCGCCCCGTGCGCCCGAAGCCCGCCTGGACTTCGTCGAACACGAGCACGACGCCGTGGGCACGGCACCAATCCGCGAGGCGGCGGATATACTCAACCGGGGCGAAATCCGGCCCGACACCCTGATACGTCTCCATCATCACGCCGGCGATGTTCTCAGCCTGAAGCCCGGCGCGGTCGAGCGTTTCGAGAAAGCCCTCGAACCGCGTGTCCTCGGTCCAGTAGCCGTCGGGAAACGGCATGTTCACGATGGCCGGGTCGAGGTTCACGATCCATGACTTCTGCCCCGCCATGCCGCCGGCCTGTTGCGCGCCAAGCGTGCGGCCGTGGAAGCCTCGCTCGAAGCCGACGATGCCGATTTTTTTCTTGCCGCCGGCTTTCAACCCGTGCGCACGGCTGAGCTTGATGGCGCACTCGGTCGCCTCGGAGCCGGTCGTGAGCAGGAACACCTTCCGCAACCCCTCCGGCGCGAGGCCGGCAAGCGTCTCGGCGAGTTGCGCGCGCTCCTCGCTGGGGAAACAGTAGTTGTGCAGAAGGCCCGTGTTGACCTGGTCCACGATGGCTTCGCGCACCTCGGCCGCGCCGTGGCCGGCGTTGGTCACAAGCACGCCGCTCGACCAGTCGAGCCAGCGGTTGCCGTGCTTGTCGAAGACGTAAACATCCTCCGCGCGGTCCCACACGATCGGCGGCTGGCCGCGCATGGATTGCGGCTCGAAGCGGCGGAGTTTCTCAAGCGTTGCGACGGAGTCCGGGTGCGGCAGGGGCGTGACGATGCGGCGGTGGCGGGTTTCCACGCGCGGAACGTCGCGCGGGATGGTGCTGAATTCCTTGCCCATGGTTTGGTGCGGTCACGGCGCGACGGTCTCGACGTATTTGAACTTGCCGTCCTTGACGGTGAGGATGACAGCGGGCTTGGTTGCGTTGCGTTTGGCGTCGAGCGTGATGGTGCCGGCCACGCCCGCGTGGTCCCTGGTGGCGGCGAGCGCCTCGCGCAGCTTCGGCCCCTCGGTGGTGCCGGCCTTCTTGATCGCCGCGGCGAGCACCATCGCCGAATCGTAGCCGAGCGCGGCCATCGCGTCGGGCAGTTCGCCATACTTGGCCTTGAACTTCGCGGCGAATTGTTTCACGAGCGGCACGTCCGCCTCGGGCGAGAAGTGCGTCGAGAAGTAAGTCCCCTCCGCGTCCTTGCCGCCGATCTCGATGAGCTTGGAGGATTCCCAGCCGTCGCCGCCAAAGATCGGCACCGTGAGGCCGAGTTGCTTCGCCTGCTTCACGATGAGTCCGACGTCGGTGTAATACCCGGTGATGAGGATGGCGTCCGGTCCCGCGGCCTTCACCGCCGTGAGCTGGCCCCTGAAATCCTTGTCCCCGCCGTTGTAAACCTGCTCGACGAGGACCTTGCCGCCCGCCGCGGTGAAGGGCGCCTTGAAGTCGCGCGTGAGCCCGACGCTGTAATCGGACTTCGTGTCCGTGAGGATCGCGACCTTCTCCGCCTTGAGCGTGCGCTGGGCAAAGTTCGCCAGCAGCTTGCCCTGGAACTCGTCCGTGAAGCAGACGCGGAAAATGTAGTCGCCCATTTCGGTGAGCTTCACGTTTGTGGACGACGGCGAGATCTGCGGAATCTTGTTCTGCTGGCAAATCGGCGCGGCCTCCATCGAGCGGGACGAGGCAACCTCGCCGAGAATGGCAACCACGCGGTCGCGCGAGATGAGTTTCTTGACGACCGTCGCCGGCTCGCCGGCCTTGGACTGCGTGTCTTCCGTGAGCAGCTTGAGTTTCTTGCCGAGCAAGCCGCCCGCGGCGTTGAGTTCCTCGATCGCAATCTCGGTGCCGTGATGCGACATCTGGCCGAACGTCGCCTCCTTGCCCGTCAGCGACGCGAATTCGCCGATCTTGATGACGTCGCCCGGTGCGGCAGGTTCGCCACTGCCGCCGCCTGTGCCAGGACCGGCGGGCTTGTTGCAGGAGGTCACGCCGAGCGCGAGCACGGCGCACGTGATTGGGACGATCCAAGACTGACGTGGCGATTTCATGGGGGGTCGATGTTGGCGTTTGACCGCAGAGACAAACCCGGCGGCGTCGGTGCGGGAAACTAGGCAAACGTCCCGCTGGATTCAACCCTCAAAGCGGGGCCGTGATTTGTCCGCCCGTTCCGCACGACCGGCGCCGCGAATCAAGCGGTCTCCTGCCGGAACCGCAGCGCGCTGAGCACGAACAACACGCTCCCGTGGCGCCGAAGGTGGCGAGGTGTTGCGCGAACTCCTGGAGGCTCGCGCGTCGCGACGAGGCACTCCTTGTAGAGGATGGCGGTGAAGCCGCGGAAGGGCGCCGGTGCGGTGTTCCTGGTTTCGGGATTGGCTTTCGCGTTCCGTGGGGGGAGCTGGGCGCTGATTCCCGCGCACCCTTGCCCGGGTTCGGGCGGGCGCTCCGGACGTCACGGGGCCACGATGTTGTTGCGCACCGCGTAGCGGACGAGTTCGCCCACGGAGTGAAAGCGCAGCTTGCGCATGATGTTGGTGCGGTGGGTCTCGACGGTCTTGACGCTGATGTTGAGCGCGCTGGCGACTTCCTTGTTGCTCTTGCCCTCGGCGAGCAATTGGACGATCTCGCGTTCGCGCGGCGTGAGGCGGCTGCCGATGTCGCTCGCTTCGACCGCTCCGAGTCCCTCGCGCAGGTTGCTTTCGGAGACCATCTGCGACACGCGTGTGGTGAAGAACGCCTGTTTGCGGCTCACGGCCTCGACGGCTTTCACGAGGTCGCGGCCGGCGTCGGACTTGAGGATGTAGCCGCGTGCGCCGGCCTTGAGGACTTCGTGCGCGATTTGCTCGGACTCGTGCATGGTGAGCACGAGCACTTCGGTGTCGGGATGCTGCTTGCGGATTTGCCGCGTCGCCTCGAGCCCGTTGAGGTCGGGCATGGTCACGTCCATGATGGCGACGTTGGGTTTGTGTTGCTTGACGCGTTCGAGCGCCATGCGGCCGTTGTTGGCCTCGGCGCACACCTCCCAGCCGGGCACGTCCTCGAGCAGGCTCTTCAACCCGCGCCGCACCACGTCGTGGTCATCTGCGATCAGGATCTTCAATGCGCTCATTTGACTTCTCCTTCAAGGGGCAGGACGACGGTGACGGTTGTCCCGCGGCTGTTGGATGTGATGTCGAGGTCACCGCCGAATTGTCGCACGCGCTCCCAGATGCCGGCGATGCCGACGCCGAGCCCGGAGATGTTGCCGTTCACGCGCTCGAGCTTCTCCGGCGGGATGCCCTGTCCCTCGTCCTTCACTTCGAGCACCACCTCGCCGGTGTTGCGGACGAGCTTGATGCGGGCGCTGGGGCTGCCGGAATGGCGCGTGATGTTGTTCATGCTCTCCTGCACGATGCGAAAGAGCGTGGTCTCGATGTCGTTGGGCAGTCGGTCGAGCTTTTCCGGGACGTCCACGGTCACCTGGATGTTCGCGCGCTGCTGGACGCCGTTGGCGAACCATTGGACTGCGGGGCCGAGGCCGGCCTCCTCGAGCATCGGCGGGTGCAGGAGGTAGCTGAGCGTGCGGATTTCCTGCTGGCACGCGCTCGTCAGCGCGACACTGTCGGCGAGGAGGTCCGCGGCCTTGGGCGCGAGGTCGGGCGCGAGGGTTTCGATCCGCGAGAGGTTCATGCTCACGGCCGCGAGGCTTTGCGCCGTGGTGTCGTGAAGCTCGCGCGCGATGCGCCGGCGCTCGTCGTCCTGCGCGGTGAGCAGGTGGGTGGAAAGCTGGCGCAGAGCGGCCTCGGCGTTCTCGCGATCGGTGATCTCGGCCTTCAGCTCCGCGTTGGCGCGGGCGAGTTCGTTCGAGTGGTCGCGGATTTGATTCTCCAGCTTCTCGTGCATCTCCTGGAACTTGTCCTCCTCCTGCCGCCGCACCATCGCAATCGTGGCGACGACCCAGACGGCGACGAGGCTGATCATGCGGTTGCCAAACTCGAAGCCGCGCTCCTCGGGCACCGGCAGGCTGCGATAGCCGAGCACGATGAGCAGCGTGGCGGCATTCGCGATGAACAGCGTGTGCCAGCGTCTCGGCGCCCACATCGTCAGCAGAATCGGCGCGAGGTAGAAGAGCGACACCGCGAGCCCCGGCGACTTCCGGCGGTCCACGAGGAACACCGCGACCGTGAGCACGCCGGCTGCGATGACGGCCCAGTTGCGGATTGGGAGCTTGGTGTCCACCATTAGGATGAAGGCGCTGCGTTCGAGCCGGCACTCTGACCACCGCGACCGCGAGTTGACCGAAACTGCAGGTGGTGTCGTTGCCGGAATCTAGGGCCGCGAGTGCGCGAGGGCAAGCCCCGCCAAACCCTGAGCGCGCAAGGCGTGTCCGGGCCACGGGTGGTGCTCAGCGTGGAATCGGACTTGTCCGGCCCACCGGGAGTTTCTACTGTCCGCCATGCCCACCCCCACGGCCGTTGCGCCCACGCAGTTGTTCCAATACCGCGCGCTCGTCACCGCCGTTTACGACGGCGACACATGCACGGTGGACATCGACCTCGGTCTCGGCGTCTGGGTGCGCGGCGAAAAGCTCAGGCTCAACCGCATCAATGCGCCCGAGATGACCGGCAGCGATGCGCCGAAGGGCAAGCCCGCGCGCGACCATCTCAAGTCGCTTGTGGAGGGGAAGGAAGTCCTGCTGCAAACCATCAAGGACCGGCGCGAGAAATACGGCCGTTACCTCGCCGAAATCTGGCTCGAACAAACCGGCGCGCAGGCGCGGAACGTGAACGACGCGATGGTCTCAGCGGGACACGCGCGTTACCAAGACTACTAAGCCGCCATGAATTCCATTGTCCGTCCGCTGCTCGGCGCGTTCGTTCTCTCCGTCCTATCCGTCGCGCCCGCCGCGCCCGCCCCGCGCCTGCCGAACATCATCGTCATCTTCTGCGACGACCTCGGCTATGCGGACATCGGCCCCTTTGGCTGCAAGGCTTACACCACGCCGCACCTCGACCGCA